>Ga0049116_10000137_pt1 | contig 16288 bp, 12 predicted proteins | sample WorMetvacBELIZE2_FD_55049 | JGI IMG/M metagenome (GOLD analysis project Ga0049116, IMG submission 55049) | Marine gutless worms symbiont microbial communities from Max Planck institute for Marine Microbiology, Germany - Olavius vacuus BELIZE.2 | ecosystem: Host-associated > Annelida > Digestive...
TTACTTAATAATTTTTGTTGAAAAACTTTTTGCCAATTACTAGATAATTCTGAACAATTAGCCAGTTCTTGCAAAATTTTTTGTTCACTCTCAGAATTTTTATTAATTCTAGTCAACCAAGTATTGCGAACAGATAATAGCGGGTGAGGTCGTTCAATTAAACATAATAAAGATTCTGAAATAACCTTTCCTGATTTTAAAACCCGATAATACCATCCACAAAACCCATTTTTCGCAATATATTTCATTAATCCATTTGAATTTTCTATTTCAAAATATGCATCAATTTTCCAACAAGGTTGGCGGGGTTGACTTATTTGCAGCAATACTTCGCCAATTTGCCAAATATCTCCAATACATACCTTACTTTCATCTAATAAAACATCTGAAAAATTCTCACCCAATAAACAATAATTCTGCAGATATTTTTGTTGCATCCACTTGTTATTGAATTTCGGAAAGTTTTTTGCAAAAACGAAATAATGTTTATACGGAAAATGATGAATGGCTTTATCTAAACCTCCATGTTGAATGGTATCGGCAACCTGATCTCCCTCAATTCCATTTTTTACGATTTTTATTTCATCAAATACCGCTTTTTTTAAAAAAGCTGATCGAAATGAACTGTTTGGTAGATAATCAACTTCCCCAATATAAATATTTTTAAGCTGAGTTTGTAATTCGCTCATACTTGATTTTTCACAATACCTCTTAGTTATGAAAAAAGCTTATTTATATGTATAATAATTTTGATTTTAATAGGTTAGATAAATAAATTGTAGTTTTTTTTAGGGGGAAAATATGTTTAAAAGATTTCTATTTGCATTCGCATCGTTTTTATTAGTTGGATCAATTTCTGCCCAATCCAATAAGTTGGAATGTATAGCTCCAGCTAATCCAGGTGGAGGTTGGGATTTCACCTGTCGCCAAGTTGGTAAAACTATGCAGGATTTGAAATTAGTTAGTGGAACCGTTCAAGTTACCAATTTAGCCGGTGGCGGTGGCGGTGTTGCATTTGCTAATGTAGTTAATAAACGTAAGGATGATAATAATTTAATTATTGCCGCATCTTCTGCAACTGCAACTCGTTTGGCCCAAGGTGCGTATCCCGGCAATACTAAAGATCAGGTCCGTTGGTTAGCTTCAGTGGGTGCAGATTATGTTATTGCAGTTTCAGATAAATCGGATATTAAAGATTTAAATGATTTTCTAACTCGTCTTAAAAGCAATCCCAATAGTCTTCCAATAGGTGGTGGATCAGCTGTTGGTGGTTGGGATCATCTTAAAGTTTTAATTACTGCAAAAAAATTTGGAATTGATGATATCCGTAAAATTAAATATGTAAACTTTGATGGCGGTGCCGATGCAATAACTCAATTACTAGGTGGAAGTGTAAAAGGATTTACCGGTGATGTTAGTGAAGCTAAAGGTTTTATTGAATCTGGTGATATTAGAGTTATCGCAGTTCTAGCTCCTCAAAGATTAGAAGGAGAATTTGCTCACATGCCAACAGCTAAAGAACAAGGTGTTGATGTGGTCGGTGCTAATTGGCGTGGATTTTATGGTCCAGGAGACATGTCTGATTCAGCTTACAATTTGTGGGTAGATGCAATTGAAAAAGTCTATGCTTCAAAAGAATGGAAAAAAATTATGAAAGCCAATGGCTTAGCTCCACTTTCTCTATCAGGCAAAGAGTTTGAAAATTTTGTAAGTGATTCAATAGATGAAATAACTGGTCTATCTAAGCAAATTGGGATAATTAAATAGTAATTAGTTATTTAATCTACATTAACAAGAATAGTTGCTAGTAGATAAATTAAGTTTTAATTAGCAATATTCTCAAATGACATACGGCAAAAGTATAAGAATGCTTTTGCCGTTTTTGTTATTTTTAAATAACTTTTAAAACATTGTATTAGCTTTTGAAAATGAGCGACAGAATATTTGGAATTATTGGATTATTAATTGCAGCAGCTTATGCCTGGCAGGCAAAGCAGATTCACTTAAGTTTTATATCCGATAATTTAGGACCTAAAGCCTTCCCTTGGTTGATTGCCGCAGCAATTGCAATATGTTCATTATATATATTGATTCGACCTGAAATTTCACAAGGATGGCCAATTAAAAATAAATTATTTAAAATATTCATCGTCATCTTTTCGATGATTGTTTATGCATGGAGCCTAGAATATATTGGTTTTGTGTTAGCAACAACCTTTTTATCAGCTTTTTTAGCTTGGCAGTTAGGTGCAACAATTAAAAGTTCATTGATTTTTGGTTGTGCAATATCAATAGCTGTTTTTGTGCTATTCCATTTAGTACTCGGTTTGACTATGGCTAAAGGTCCTTGGGGATTTTAATATGGAAATCTTAAGTTCTTTAGCAGATGGATTTTTAATTGCTTTTACTATCCAAAATCTATTATTAGCTCTTCTTGGTGCATTTTTAGGAACTCTAGTTGGATCTTTACCAGGTCTTGGACCGTCTAACGGGGTTGCTATTTTAATACCATTAGTGTTCTCTTTTGGTCTACCGGCAGTTCCGTCTTTAATATTATTAACAAGTGTTTATTATGGAGCAATGTATGGAGGGCGGATATCTTCAATTTTACTCAATATCCCTGGTGATGAGCCCGCAATGATTACAACCTTAGATGGTTATCCCATGGCTAAACAAGGAAAAGCTGGTGAAGCTATGGCATTATCGGGAATTGCTTCATTTTTTGGTGCTTTTTTTGCTACCTGGGGTTTGGTATTTTTGGCTCCTAAATTAGTTGAGGTTGCATTGTTATTCGGTCCTGCTGAATATTTTGCACTTTACTTGGTTGCATTTGCAATGCTTGGAGGAATTACTACCAAGAACCAAGCTAAAGCAATTTTATCAGCTGCAATCGGATTGGGCATTGGAACTATTGGGGTGGATGTTTTAACCGGAGTACCACGCTTTAGTTTTAATAATGTTCATTTTTATGATGGCATCGACTTTCTAGTTGCAATTGTAGGCTTGTTTGCATTATCTGAACTTTTTATTTTTTTGGAGAAAACTAAAACTGAATCAGCTGATAAACCCAAGTCTTTACGAATAACTGTGCCTTTAAAGATGATAAAAAAATCGCTAGCTACTATGTCTAGATCAACTGTGGTCGGCTTTTTTTGCGGGATATTACCAGGCGCTGGTGCCTCTTTGGGTTCTTTTTTAGCCTATACCATTGAAAAGAAATTCTCAGATAAAGATAAAACTTTTGGAACTGGTGATCCTAGAGGTGTTGCTGCCCCTGAGGCCGGTAATAATGCTTCAGCTGGTGGTGCTTTAGTTCCAATGTTGGCACTTGGAGTTCCGGGCTCGGGAACTACTGCAGTATTACTTGCGGTTTTATTGTCATTAAATATTACCCCAGGTCCTTTGTTATTTCAAAAAAACCCAGATGTAGTTTGGGGATTAATTGCAGCTTTGTTTATCAGCAATTTCATGTTAATTGTAATTAATCTACCTTTGGTTGGTATTTTTGTAAGGTTGTTATTAGTTCCAATGAAATATTTAATGCCAATAGTTGTAGTAATTTCATTTGTTGGGATTTACTCAATTTCGGGGTCATCTTTTGATCTTATGGTTATGATTGCATTTGGAGTATTAGGTTGGGCTTTACGTAAACTAGATGTNCCTTTAGTGCCGGTAATTTTAGGAATTTTATTAGGGGATGAAATGGAAAGGAATCTTCGTCGAGCACTTACAATTTCAGACGGTGATTGGTCAATTTTATTTCAATCAAACTTATCTATTGGTTTATGGTCTATTGCAATTTTAGGATTTGTTGCACCTTTAATTATTGGTAAATATCTTCGATTTCAAAAAAACAAGATACCTAAATAATATTCATACTTTGATTTCAAATAATTTTTACTAGTTATCAAAGCTCAGTCTTGTTTCACTTTTTAAATTCTTGATATAATTTCACCTTCGGACCCGTAGCTCAACTGGATAGAGCACCAGCCTTCTAAGCTGGGGGTTGTGAGTTCGATTCTCGCCGGGTTCGCCAATTTATATGGCAAATTAATTTGCAAAATATTGAGATTATTTCAAGTTCAATACTGTTTTTTCGATTTCTCTAACTTGAGTTCGATATAAATTGGTAATATTTGCACCATAATCAGCAATTAGCTGAATAATTTCTCTAGGAGAATATTGATTATCAACTCCGTTTAGCCGATCACCTGCATCACCTAATCCGGGCATAATATATGCTTTGTGATTAAGAACCGGATCAACCCACAAAGTATAGACCTTTGCATTTTCAATCGAACGAATAACTTGTAACATTCCTTTAAGTGATGCTATAACATTAAAACATAAAACCGATTTAGGTTTGATGCCAATTGATTTTAAATAATTAACTACAGCTACAGTACTGCCACCTGTTGCATTCATGGGATCGGCAAATAATAAATCTTTGTTATCCAAAATTTCAGGGTTAAAATAAGAATTTTTCGGTTCCAATATATATTCCATATTCTGTAGGTCTTTTTGCTCATTTCGTTTTATCCTAAACAATGCAAAAGGAGTAATCATCTCATTGGTTGCATATTCTTGGATTTCTTTTGATAAAATCATCGAAGGTAAAAGTGCACCCCTGAGCATTACACACATAACTGTATCTTTTACTAAATTATCGACATTCGGCATTTTATGTACTGCAAAATTTTGAACCGGATGATTTACTGGAGTTTTTACAATTTTAAAACTACGATCAACTATATTGGGAGCGCTATATACTAATTTAAATAGTAATTCATAAGCACGTTGAATATAGTAAATAAATTCAGCTTGGCCTGTTTTTAAATCTCTTAATTTAGCTATTAATCGAGATACTTCAACATGACTCTCTGTGGGTAAGGCAAAAGAATAAATTTGTAAACGAGATTCATCTTTAGCAAANTCACCCATTTGCTGACCAAGCCTCTCAAAAATATCAATTATTTTTTGAGTTGATAAATTTTGCCCGGTTAAATCATTTTCAAGTTTATTTTGGGAAATATTAGTAAATTCTCTCAGGGCATTTTCGTAGACTTGGTTAATTTCTGATAAAAATTTTTGATCATTTTCTAAAAGCACGCCTGCAAGAGAATTGGCATTCATTATTATCGGTTTAATCGTATTTTTACTATTTGATTCGTTCATATAAATTAAACTATGGGGCTAATCTTGTAATTTCCCAACCTTGGGATTGTAAGTTATAAATAAATCGATCGTGAAGACGATCTTCACGCCCTTGCCAAAATTCAACTTGATTAGGNTCTAATCGATATCCTCCCCAAAATTTTGGTCGCTTTACTTGATCTTTTGCAAACTTTTTTTTATAAAAAGCAACTTTTTGTAAAAGTTCTTCTCGATTTTTTATCGGTGAACTTTGATCTGATGCCCAAGCACTTATCTGACTTTCATAGGGNCGAGTTTTAAAATAATCATCACTTTCTTTTGCAGAATTTTTTTTACATTTACCAACAAACCTAACTTGTCTCATCAAGGCCGGCCAATAAAATAATAGAGATGCCCAGGGATTATTTTTTAAATCTAAAAATTTATGACTATTATAGTTGCCAAAAAAAGTCAGTCCATTTTCACTAAATTCTTTTAATAATACTACTCGGGTCGAAGATTTATGGTTGATATCTGTTGTCGATAACACCATAGCATTAACATCTAGCGTATGGATTTCTTCAATCCCTAACATTTTTACAAGTAATCTAGATATAAATTTACGCCGGTATTTTTGATTTGCGTGATTGAACCATTTTTCAAATTGGTCAATTGGGTTTTGAGCAAGTTCGCTGATCGATAAAGATGGATAAATGTAATCACGCCGCATAGTAAAAATCTTGGGCATAACGATAATTTACATTTCTAAGCGGAAAAATTAATGCTAATCATAAGATTTCAATATTTTTATTTTAATCGAAGATTTTGATAATCTGAAAAAATAAGTAAAAATAGCTTTAAAATTATTCTTATTTTATTCACAGAATTAAATGAGTTATTACTTAGGACTTGTAGGTGCTGGTTTAATATTTGTTTTTATTGTCCATGTTTATAATCGCTGGACAATCTATAAACTACGAAAACTTGAAAAAGATCGGCTTTTTGGATTTAGTAACGATCTCAAATCCGATTCCAAAAATTCTACTAATGCCAATTTACCATTAAATTCAACTATTAAAAGCAGACATCGAAAAAACCAATTTTCTGACCGACAAGAAATCAGCAATTTTTATGAAAAAATTACAATTAATAAATTGGAATCAATAACATCAGAAAACCTAAATCAGTGGATTAGTAATATTATCAATTTACCTTTTATCGCAATGGTAAACTCAATTGATAAAAATAAAGAAAATAAATTAATCTGGGATTTACTATTACATAAAAAACCAATTATTGTCGATGATTCAATAGCAAGCTTAATATTAAAATTCAAACTAGCAGACCGTAAAGGATACTTTGATGTTAAGGAGATTAAAAATGTTCGAGAGCAATTAAATCAGTTAATAGCTAATACCAATGCAAAACTAGAAATTGATGAAATAAATAATATTGCCGCTCGGGCTGAAGCTCTAGATAGTCAATGTGCAGAATTCGATGTACAAATAGTAATAACATTAATTTGCCGAAACCAATCTGGTGTTAGCGGTGGACAGATTAGTAAAGAATCAATTTCCCAGGGAATGGTTTTTGAAAATGGAAATTTTCATAAGCTTTCTAATGAAGGTAATAGCGAATATATGTTGCAATTTCATGCTTTACCTCCACCTGAAAACTTAGAAGCTCTGGAAACTTGTATTGGTCAAAAAATAACTTTAACTTTGGATATTCCCAAAACTAAAAATGGTCTTGCGACATTTCAAGCAATGGCAAAATTTGCCCAGCATTTAAGTGCAGCAATTAATGCTGATATTGTTGATGACCGTTTGCAACCGCTTTCAACTGTGGCTTTAGAAACAATTGGGATTCAAATTGAGCAAATCCAAAAGCAAATGACTAAAAATGGATTTATTCCCGGTAGTAATGAACTTATTCGGATATTTACTTAGATATTGTGCAAGAGATAAAAAATAAACTTGAAAAACTACGACGGGAAATCAATCACCACAATTATTTATATCATACTCTAGATACTCCAACCATAAGTGATCAAGAATATGATTATAAAATTCGTGAATTGCGAAAAACTGAATCTGAATACCCAGAATTAATAACTGTAGATTCTCCCAGTCAAAAAGTTGGAGCTAAAGTTCTTAGCTCTTTCACATCAGTTCGCCATCAAATCCCGATGCTTTCATTATCAAATGTATTTAATGATTCCGAACTTGAAAACTTTGATAGAATTGTCGAGTTGAAAAAAAAAATTAATGATAATGAATTAAAAAACTTAAAAATCGAATATGTTGGCGAGCCTAAATTAGATGGTTTAGCTGTTAGCTTAATTTACAAAAATGGAATATTAATTCGAGCAGCAACACGTGGTGATGGGAGTTATGGAGAAATTGTTACCGAAAATATTAAAACGATACGCAATCTTCCTTTATCTTTATTCAATGATCAACCAATTCCAGATGAAGTTGAAATTCGGGGTGAAGTTTTAATAAGCAAAAAAGATTTTGCTGAATAAATCTGCAGCAAAATAAAAGAAATGAAAAAGTTTTTGCTAATCCCAGAAATGCAGCGGCTGGTAGTATCCGGCAATTAAATCCTCAAATTGCTCGAGAGCGAAAATTAAAATTTTTTGGATACATGATTGCGTATGTGTCTCCTGAATTCCCAAGTTTTAATAATCATTCACAAGCAATTGATGCTCTTAATAATTGGAAAATCCCGACTGTCCCATATTCAGAATTGTCTTTCAACATTGATGATTTAAAAAAATATTTTAATAAAATATTAAATTTGCGTGAAGCTTTTCCGTATGAAATTGACGGGGTAGTATATAAAATCAATAATTTTGATTTACAAAATCAAATTGGATCCGTTGCCAACTCGCCTAAATATGCTGTTGCATATAAGTTTCCAGCTGAACAAGTTTTAACTAAAATTGAAAATATTGATATCCAAGTTGGTCGAACCGGCGTTTTAACTCCGGTTGCTGAATTAAGTCCAATTTTGTTGAGTGGAGTAACCATCAAAAATGCAACCTTACATAATGAAGATGAGATTGCTCGTAAGGATATTCGAATTGGTGATTATGTTTTTGTTAGGAGAGCTGGTGATGTAATTCCTGAAGTGGTAAAAGTCGATTTTACTAAAAGAAGTAATGCATTAGCAAAATATCAGATGCCCAAAAATTGCCCGGTTTGTAATGCTCCGGCAATCAAAGCAATAGGCGAATCAGCCCGACGATGTAGTAATTTAACTACCTGTCCTGCTCAACGCAAACAAGCAATTATTCATTTTTGTTCCCGTAAGGCTATGAATATCGATGGTTTAGGCGAGCAGTTAATTAATAATTTAGTTGATCAAGGCATAATTATTAATAGTGCAGATTTATATACTCTAACTATTGATGATTTAATACCGTTAGCTAGAATGGCAAAAAAATCTGCATCAAATATTATTAATGCAATTAATCAATCTAAAAATACTACTTGGACACGATTTATTTATGCTTTAGGAATTCGCAATGTTGGTGAAACAGTTGCACATAGTTTAAATAATATATTTGGAAATTTTCAAACTATTCGAGCTATCACCAAAAATAAAATTATTGAACTAAAGGAACAAGAAAAGAAATTGGAAAATAAAAAGCTTAAAGAAATTGGTCCTGAAATTGCCAGTTCAATTGAAGAGTTTTTTGCTGAACAGCATAATTGTGATATGGTAGAAAGATTATTAAATTTTTTAACTTTTAAAGATGAAGAAAAATTTTTACCACAATCACAAAATTTAGTTGGTCAGAATATTGTGGTTACGGGCACATTACCNATACCCAGAGAGCAAATTCATCAATTAATTAGAAATAATGGCGGTGAGATTGCTGAAGCAATTAGCTCAAAAACTACTATGGTATTAGCAGGTGAAAAGGCGGGCACGAAAATTCAACTTGCTCAATCTAAAGGTATCAAAATTATTAATTGGCAAGAATTCAATTTGCAAATAAATAGTTAACTCTCAAATTCTCAAATTTAAATATGCATATAATATTTTGATGATTAAAAATATTCTAATAATTGTCCAATCAAAAAATAAAAGATCAGTAAATCTTGCTAAAAAGATAACCAATATTTATCAAGATCAAACATATTTTTTTTCAATTTGGGATATCACCGATAAAAATAAAGTTTCACCAGTTGTAGATCAGCAAAATCAAGATGTTGATTTAGTTTTAGTAATTGGTGGTGATGGCACAATGATCCGCGCCTGCAGGCATTTTAGTAATACTAATATTCCAATTATTGGTATTAATCATGGAAGATTGGGTTTTTTGGTAGATTTGGCTGATCACAATATTGAAAAGAGCTTACCTGATGTGCTAGCCGGAAAATTTATTACCAATCAACGAAATATGTTAGCCGCTAAGATATTTAATAGCAATCATGAAAGTAAACAAGAATATACCGCGGTAAACGAAATATTTATCAATCGCAGCAATAATTCAACAATGCTTGATATTAATATTTGGGATAATCAGGATTTTTTAATTGCCATGCGCGCTGACGGAATAATAGTTGCAACTCCAACCGGTTCTACAGCGTATGCGCTTTCCAGTGGCGGTCCAATTCTCCACCCCCAAGCACAGGGTTTTATATTATGCGCTGTCGCCCCTCATTCCTTAACTAATCGCCCAATAGTATTACCAGATCATTTTGAACTAAATTTTGAATTACCTAAAAATAAACCCAAACAAAAAGCAAAGTTTTTTACCGATGGACAGGAAATTATTACAATTGATATTAATTGCAAAATCAAAATCTACAAATCTGAGCAAACTTTTACCTTAGCCCACCCGATAAATTACAATTTTTATCAAAATTTGCGAAATAAACTTTCCTGGAATGAAGAACTAGGGGATCTAAACCAATAGCAAATAAATAATTGAAAACAATTATTTGTCTTTAATATTTTTAGCACTTTTTTGATCCTAAAAACTGATAAATATTCTCCCATCTAATTTTGGGAAAGAATTGTGCAACCATAAGCTGAAAGCTTGCCATTGATGTAGTTATAAGCTATTATCTCAGAGTGTTCAGCAAGCCTTGGATCTAATAGCTCTTCTTCTATGCCTAAATTGCAACAAATATTTATAACGGTGTTTTGATATCGACGTATAATTTGAAGTAGATTTCCTTTAGAATTAGCTTCAATTGTCCCTTCAAGCAATGCCGGAATTTTTCGGCGCAAGCCAATTATTTTGCGATACCAATTCAATATTGAATCTGATTTTTCAGTTTGACAATTAACCGCTAGTGTTAAATGTTCTGATGGAATTGGTAACCAAGGCGGTGCTGAATTATCTGAAATACTAAATCCGGCATTTTGCCGATGATGTTCCCATACCATTGGAGTTCGGCAGCCATCTCGACCTTTATATTTAGGATAAAAATATTTACCGTAAGGATCTTGGATCTTTTCAAAAGGTATTTCGGCTTCAGTCAACCCTAATTCTTCTCCTTGGTATATACATAAAGCTCCTTTCATCCCTACTAACAAAACCGGTAATAAATGTATTAGGGCATCAAGATCTTCGTCGTTTAATCCGTCACCCCAACGAGAAACTGCCCGTATAACATCATGGTTTGAGGTAGTATTACAAATCCCCGAATCGGGATTATCTAATCCCACTTTAATTGTTTTCAATAAAGTATCGGTATTGAGCTCCCCCCCAAGTAGATTAAAATCATAGCAGTAATGCAATCGTTTATCTCCTTTGGTATATTCAGCAATAATTCCATGTCCAAGTTTATCCGCACCAATTTCACCTAAACCAATGGCATTATATTGATCTAAAACTTTGCGAATTTTTTCAATAAAATCAATATTTTCCGGTTGGTTAATACTATATAAATGCTGATAACAGCTATAAGGATTTACATCAGGAGCATTGATAGTATGTTCTCCTGCTAAAAGCAGAGGATCATCTCGCAGTTGGCGATCATGGAAGTAAAAGTTGAGCACATCATAACGAAATCCACCTACTCCTTTTTTCAGCCAAAAATGCATCACATCCAAAAGAGCTTGTTGAACTTCCAGGTTATGTAAATTCAGGTCCGGCTTGTTCTGATAGAAAATTATGCATGTAATACTGCCGACGACCTTCGTGCCAGGTCCAAGCATTTCCTCCAAAAACCGATAACCAGTTATTAGGTAGCTTCCCTTTCTCACCATCAATCCATACATACCAATCAGCTTTGTCATTATTATTGCTTGAGGAACTTTCAATATACCAAGGATGTTGATCAGAGGTATGATTAAATACCATATCAGTTAATATCCGTAATCCCAGTTTATCAGCAGCACTAATCAAGGTATCAAAATCTTCCAGAGTTCCAAATATCGGATCAATGTCATAAAAGTTTGAGACATCATAACCAAGATCCTTCATCGGTGATGGATAAAAAGGTGAAATCCATACCGCATCAATATTTAGTTCAGCAATGTATGGTAATTTATCAATAATTCCAGGTAAATCACCTATTCCATCACCATTGGCATCGGCAAATGAGCGAGGATATATCTGATATATTGAAAGATTTTTAGTTAAAGTGGACATAAACTTAGGTGATGTAATAATTGCTTATACTTATTTAAAGTGTTTGTAAAAATATTTTTAATTTTTGATATTTTCAAATACAAACATTATAAATTGTATCATTGAACAAGCCTTTACAAAAACTCACGAAAATGCTATAATCTTTATCCTTTAATTTATGTATTGGATAATCAACAAAGATAGTAGGGGAAAAATAAATGTCTAGAGCTTTAACTATTTCAACGCCATCGGTTGGCAATTTGGAAAGTTATATTCGATATACTAATCAATTGCCAATTTTATCTGAAGAGCAAGAACANGAGCTGGCAAAACGGCTACGCGATCATAATGATACCGACGCTGCTCGGCAATTAGTATTATCCCATTTACGGTTAGTGGTATCAACTGCTCGTAATTTTATTGGTTATGGACTTCCGTATNGTGATTTAATCCAAGAAGGTAATATTGGTTTAATGAAAGCTGTTCGTAGATTTGATCCTGATCGCAAAGTTCGTTTGGTTTCTTATGCTCTTTTTTGGATTAGAGCTCATATCTATGATTTTATTCAGAAAAATTTGCGGATGGTTAAAGCCGCAACTACCAAAGCTAAACGTAAATTATTTTTTAACTTGCGTCAATTAAAAAATGATTTTGGATCACTTCATCATAAAGAAGCTAAAGAAATTTCTAAAAAATTAAATGTTTCTATGAATGATGTCATTGATGTTAATTCTTTACTTTCAACTCATGATATTCCAATTGAAGGTAATGCTAACGAGGATGGAGAATTAGCTCCTATTGAATACTTATCATCTGAAAGCGGAAACCCCGAACAGATGTTATTAGCTCAAGATGATGAACATATGCAAACTGTCGGTATCCAAAATGCTTTGGCTCAATTAGATGATAGATCTCAACGCATTGTAAAAGCTAGGTGGCTCTCAGATCAGCAATCAACATTACACCAATTAGCTGCNGAATTAGGTATTTCTCACGAACGGGTTCGTCAAATTGAAGAAAAAGCTTTTATGGTGATGAGAAAATATCTAAAACGCCAATATCATTAAATTTGTGGGACTTAGCAACTACTAAGCCCTGCTAAACTTTTAAAGCTACCAACACTTCGTCTAACATTTTTTTAGCATCTCCAAAAAGCATACGATTATTTTCTTTATAAAACAGCGGATTATCAACTCCAGCGTAACCTGAAGCCATTGACCGCTTCATAACCACAGAAGTTTGTGACTTCCATACTTCCAAAACCGGCATACCGGCGATAGGACTATTGGGATCATCTTGAGCACTAGGATTAACAATATCATTAGCACCTATAATCATCGCAACATCAGTATTTGGAAAGTCTTGGTTAATTTCATCCATTTCTAAGACGATGTCATACGGTACTTTTGCCTCAGCTAATAAAACATTCATATGTCCAGGCATACGCCCGGCAACCGGATGAATTCCAAATCGAACATTTATTCCATTATTTTGAAGAAGTTTAGTAATTTCAAAAACCGTATGCTGTGCCTGAGCAACTGCCATTCCATATCCGGGCACGATTATTACATTTTTCGCATCTTTTAATAATTCGGCAGTTTCCAAAGCTGAAATTGAAATAATATTACTTGCGGTTGATTTATCTGCACTTACTATAACCCCGCCACCGGTGCCAAATCCTCCGGAGATTACACTTAAAAAGTTTCGATTCATCGCTCGACACATAATATAAGATAAAATGGCACCAGATGAGCCTACTAGAGCTCCGGTTACAATTAATAAATTATTTGAGAGCAAAAATCCGGTTGCCGCGGCTGCCCAACCCGAATAGCTATTTAACATAGATATCACTACCGGCATATCTGCTCCCCCGATTGCCATTACCATATGCACTCCAAATGCAAGAGCTATAAGTGTCATAATAATTAATGGTAACATTCCACTAGCTGTTGAGTGAGTATGGATAAAAATATAGCCACAATAGATTACTACAATTAAAGCTACTATATTAATCCAATGACGAGCTGGAAGTAATAGCGGTTTACTATCAATTTTGGCTGAAAGTTTACCAAAAGCTATAACTGATCCGGAAAAGGTAACTGCACCGATTAAGATTCCCAAATAAATTTCAAGTTCATGAATAGTCTTGGCAACCTCAGTAAAACTGGCTGCAGTTTCAGGATCGATATATGTAGAATATCCTATAAAACAAGCAGCTATTCCCACCAAACTGTGCATTATCGCCACAAGTTCTGGCATTTGGGTCATCTTAATTTTTTTAGCTGCATACAAACCAATACAACCACCTGCGAGCATTGCCAAAATAATCCAAACAAATGAACCTAATCCCTGAACTTGGGGACCAAGAATTGTAGTTAAAACGGCAATGATCATGCCAATTATTCCGTAAACTATCCCCCGACGAGATGTTTCAGGATTTGATAAGCCGCCTAAGCTTAAAATAAATAAAATAGCTGCACCTAGATATGCAGCATTAACAATTCCTTGAGCTATCATTTTTTAATCTTTTTGTTTACGAAACATGGTTAGCATTCTTCGAGTAACCGCAAATCCACCGAACATATTTATCGAAGTTAAGAACACTCCGAGTATAGAAAGCAAGGTGATCCAAAAACCGACTTTACTAATAATTATTAATGAGCCAATAATAATAATACTGGAAATTGCATTAGTAATACTCATTAATGGAGTATGTAGGGAAGGGGTGACATTCCAAATAACCATATAGCCAACGAAACAGGCTAAAACAAAAACTGTGAAATTGTTGAAAAACTCTTTAGGTGCGTAAGCACCTACAAACCAAAATGCAATTGCAAGTAATGCGGCAATAATTATCGTGCTTTTAATCGGTAAAGGACCGCTAATTCCATGTGAGGTTTTTTTATCAGGAGTTTTAGTTTTAGGTGTAACAGGCGGCGAGGCCGGTTTTGATGTAGTAATAATTTTTGGAGCCGGTGGCGGCCAGGTAATTTTTCCTTCTTTAATTACCGTGGTGCCTCGTATAACCTCATCTTCCATATCAATATTAATTTTCCCATCTTTATTTTTGCATAGTTCTTCAGTTAGTCTAAATAAGTTTGTTGCATATAAAGTTGAAGATTGTTTTGATAATCGACTTGGCAGATCAGTATAACCAATAATTGTTATCCCATGCTTAACCACAACTTCATTGGGAACTGTCAATTGGCAATTTCCCCCTTGTTCGGCTGCCATATCTACAATTACACTGCCGGGTTTCATTGATTGAACCATTTTGGTAGTTATCAATTTTGGTGCTGGTTTTCCGGGAATTAATGCTGTGGTAATAATAATGTCAACATCTTTCGCTTGATTTGCAAAAACTTCTAATTGAGCTTTTTGATAACCTTTAGACATGATCTTGGCATAACCCCCAACTCCTGAACCTTCTTCTTGATATTCAACTCCAATAAATTCGGCTCCCATTGATTTCACCTGATCTGCAACTTCGGGGCGGGTATCATTAGCTCTAACTATTGCACCTAATCCCACAGAGGTTCCGATTGCTGATAAACCTGCAACTCCTGCACCAATAACAAATACTTTTGCCGGGGGGACTTTTCCAGCTGCAGTTATTTGACCGGTAAAAAACCTGCCAAAATGATGGGCAGCTTCAATAACCGCTCGGTAACCGGCAATATTTGCCATAGAAGACAAGGCATCCAGTTTTTGTGCTCTTGAGATTCTAGGAACGGAATCTAATGCTAAAACATTGAGTTTCTTTGCCGCCATCGCATCCATTAATGATGGATTTTGGGCAGGCCAAACAAATGAAAGCAAGGTAGTTTGATTACGGATAAGTTTTAGTTCTTTTTCTGATGGGCTTCTAACTTTAAAAATTATGTCGGCTTTTTTCCAGATATCTTTTTCATTTAGTATTTCAGCACCTGCTTTTTGATATTGATTATCGCTTATATTGCTTTGCTCTCCCGCCCCAGTTTCTACTCCAATTTTAAAACCTAATTTGATTAACTTTTCAACAATTTCCGGTACAGTTGCAACTCTTTTTTCATCGGCAAATGATTCTTTGGGAATAGATATATATTGAGACATTTATTTCTCCAAATCAATTAGGTTTTGAGACGAGATTATAAACTAGATATCAATATCACTTAAATTGAAATTGATAAATCTGAATATAAAATTAAGAAATCTGAAAAACTATGCAGCTTGAGCTAATTGCGATAATTGATTTTTAACAATCGTCATTAAAGGATTCCAATCTCCCATTACTGTTTGACGGGCAACTTGTAAACTTGGATACCAAGGGGATTGATCCCGATCGGTAAACCAATACCAGCTTGCCATCGCCGGTAAAAGGACTATTCCTTTTACACCTAATGCTCCGGCAATATGAGCAACTGTTTGATCAGTAGTAATAATTAAATCGACAAATGAAATTCCGCAAGCAAGATCGGCCCAATCATCACTTAATTGTCCGCCGGCTCGCATTGGTAATGACATGGATTGCTCTTCATTAATTCCGACTTCACCGGTTTGAAATGATACAAAATCATA
>Ga0049116_10000141_pt1 | contig 15798 bp, 11 predicted proteins | sample WorMetvacBELIZE2_FD_55049 | JGI IMG/M metagenome (GOLD analysis project Ga0049116, IMG submission 55049) | Marine gutless worms symbiont microbial communities from Max Planck institute for Marine Microbiology, Germany - Olavius vacuus BELIZE.2 | ecosystem: Host-associated > Annelida > Digestive...
GAAAAATTTCCTTAGGAAGTCAATCGACTTGGGGAGCTAGACTGATCGAAAGATTGATGACCGTAGCCGTCACTTTGCAACAAAGATCGAAAAATGTGTTTTTCTTCCTAACCGAGCTTTTTGGATCTTTCTACGAGATAAGGTCTCTCCCTTTAAATTGTTAAACATGTTGCGGGCGTTAGGCAGAGATACTTTTCGACTGTTTGCGATCGGATGGTTGTGTGCCAAAGTGGAAAGCGGGTATTCATTGATTCAGCAAGTCTATCAGAAGTGTCGGCCTCTCACAGGGAGAGGCTGAATTCCACGGGTGGTACTCAAGGGAGAGGTATTGAGTTCGAACCTTTCTTCAGACATGTTTGTCTTTGTTCCCTCCGCCCCCCTGGGGTAGAGGTGAACGCGCATGAGAGTACCTTTTACTACATTTTCATTTTTTAGAATAGATGAATTTTTTATTCGATAATGCATCTATTTGGATTGATTTAGAATGTGCGATTTTATATGAATCGTGAATAGAGGGGGTAGTCATAAAATGGGACAATGTTGGGTTATTGCGCTGTGTCCCGATCGCGGGGGAGGTGGGTTCGACGGATGGAGCGAACTACCTGAAGACCTGGAAACGATTTAACATGGCGGGAGCAATCCAACCGTGGGGGTATTCTTTTAGTGCAAAAAAATGAGTGATGGATCCCCTGCATGGAAGATTTTCCGGTTAACAGGGCAGGGATGGAAATGGTAGATGATGTGGCTTGTATTATTTTGGCGGGAGGAGAAGGGTCTCGCTTGCAACCTTTGACCCAGAGCCGATGTAAACCTGCGGTGGGTTTTGGGGGGAGGTATAAACTGATCGATGTCCCCATCTCCAATGCACTGAATTCGGAGATCAACACCATACTTGTGATTTCTCAATATTTTTCCTCCGACCTCAACCAACACATCCAGAAAACCTATCCTTTTGACTGTTTTCAGGGAGGAAGGCTGGGCTTATTAACTCCGGAAACGGGAGTCTTTAAGAAAGGGCGATATCAGGGAACTGCGGACGCGATTCGTCAAAATTTGTCCTACCTGAAACAGCTCCCCATGGAATATTTCCTCATCTTGTCCGGGGACCAGCTCTACAATATGGACCTGAAGAAGATGGTCAACTTCGCAAAGAGGAAGGGGGCGGGTTTGACTATTGCGGCCTTTCCCGTAGGGGAGGAAGAGGCTCCTCGGCTAGGTTTATTATCCATTGATCAAGAATCGAGAATAGAATCATTTTATGAAAAGCCCAAAGAGAAGAAAATTCTCTCCCAACTTCAGCTTCCTCGCTTTTTTTTGGGACATGCTTCCCCCTGCTATTTGGCTTCAATGGGAATTTATGTTTTTCATCGAGATGTTCTTTTTGCCCTTCTGGATGAGGATAACCGGAAAGATTTTGGGCAACATCTGATCCCTACCCAGATCAGGAAAGGGGGAGCTTCTGCTTTTCTGCATCAAGGATATTGGGAAGATATTGGGACGATTAACACCTATTACCAGGCCAATCTTTCTTTGATCAATGGACGGTCTGGATTTGAACTTTACAATGAGATGTTGCCAATCTACTCTCTTCGTTCTTTTTTACCTGGAGCTCAATTGACACATACCCACGTGAACGGTGCACTCATTTGTGAAGGCGCTGTCATTGACGCGGGAGAGGTGACCCATAGCATCATCGGCCGCCGTTCTATCATTGAGAAGGGTACCGTCATCCGCCATTCCATCCTATTGGGGAATGGATCATATGGACAGAAGGCGTCTAGTTCTATGTTTCGTATTGGGAGAAATTGTTTGATTCATAAGGCAATTATCGATGAGGACGTGATCATTGGAGATCATGTCCGTTTGATCAACGAGAAGAGGTTAATGCAGTGGGAAGGAGGAGGTGTTTACATCAAAAATGGCGTAATTGTGGTGCCCAAAAATGCCCATATTCCTGATCATTTTATGATTTAAGTGGTTATAGAGGAACGGAAATATACTTAGTTTCTAAAAAGAGAACAAAAGCATCACGATTCTTAAAAAATGAGGTTGCTACGCTGGAGGGTACGCAGCGGTCCTCGCTCAAGTCTCTCCCGAGTCCGATATTACCCACCCATTCACGCAGAGACTTTCTTTGTGTGCGATAAACTAGCTTTCGCAAGGCCGGTTAACACTTTCTTCAAAAAGTAAGAAATCGTAAGAGGGGGAGGCAATCGGGCCTCTTCCCCCCTCTTTTTTGGTGAATCCTTTCCCTCCTTCTTTCCCTCTCCCTTCTTTTCCCTTTAAGAAGAAAAGGATGGGCACTCCAGCGAATCGATAACGGTGACGTAATTGGCGGATTAAATATTTTCTATAGCTTTCCCCCATCAATTCAGGTCGATTGACAAAGCTGACAAACCGGGGAGGACCACTCCCTATTTGAGTCGTGTAGTAGATACGTAATCTTTTCCCTCCGTACATGGGAGGGCTTTGTTTGCGCATAGCTTCTTCGATGCAATCGTTGAGGGTGGGGGTTTTCACCCTCAGAAAGAAATCGTGAGAAACTGTTTCAATCTGTTCGAATATCTTGCCGAGACGTTTTCCTTCTTTCGCAGAAATGCATTGCATCGGGTAGTGGTCAAGGGAGGACAAATGGGTGCGCAACTCTCGAATCACATGTTCCATGCGACGTCCCTTCACTAAATCCCACTTGTTGAGGAGAAGAATAGAGCCTCTTCCCTCCCGCTCAATGTGATGCAAGATTTTTTTATCCTGCGAAGTAATCCCTGTTGTAGCATCGATCAGAAGGAGGCAAATTTCTGCACGCTGGATCGCAGATGTTGTGCGCATCGCGGCAAAGGTGTCCACCGCCTCCCCCTTCGCCTTCCTTTTTCTTATCCCGGCGGTGTCGATGAAAACAAAAGGAAGATGACGATAGAAAAATGGGACATCTATCGCATCTCTCGTCGTACCGGCAGTCTCACTGACCACACATCGTTCTTGATTAAGAATTTGATTCACTAATGTCGACTTGCCTACATTGGGGCGACCCACTACTGCCACCTTGAGGGGGGAGGGGGCAGGAGTTGGAACAGGAGAGGAGGAAGGAGGGGAAAGATGGAGTGCAGACTGCAAAAGTTCGACGATATGATTCCCGTGCAGAGCGGAGATAGGGATGAGAGGAGAAATTCCTAAAGAATAAAAATGGTGCATAAGCCATTCTTGCGCTGTTGAATCTATCTTGTTAATCGCTAAACAAAGGGGTTTTTTTGTCCGTTGTAGCGCACGAGCCACCCACTCATCCTCTCGGGTCACCCCGATCGAACCATCGACAACCATCACGATCGAAGTTGCCTCCTGTACCGCTGTCAGAATCTGCTTTTGAACCTCTTCAGAAAAGGGCAGGGATCGATCTCTTTGCCATCCTCCTGTGTCAACGAGGTCGAAGGCCAAGCCAAACAATTCTCCGGAAGCACATAAGCGATCCCGAGTCACCCCCTCCTCTTCTCCGATAATAGCCAAACGTTTTCTTAATATTCGGTTAAACAGCGTCGATTTCCCTACATTGGGACGGCCGATAATGGCAATGGTGGCCTTTTTCTTCTCTTTCCTCATCAGCTTTATCTTCTCTTCCCTATATTAGGATCTCCCGAGTTACCTGTATCCAGCAATGGACAATCTAAATCTCCATAAGAATGGATGCTATCCCCACCAGTGACATTTAGGGGTTAAGTATATCGAGAAGATCAAATTGGGACAACCTTGGAAGAGTTTTATCGCTTTCATCGCCATAGTGTAGCCTGTTGAGTTTTTCTCCCCTTTCGCATCGCTCTCTAAGCAGAATGATAGTTGACCTATTTCAATCAGTTTTGAAGATTTTTTTGTGTTCATTGTAATCTACAGTCAATAACCAAGATCGTGTTATATGACCCCTAATTGATTGACCTGATGTGAAACATCATGAGAACTCGAGTGAAGAATCCAAAGTTTGCAATCATTATAAGTTTTTTCATTTCGAATGCGAACGGATTAGAGCATTTCCTTCTTTACCTATTTCTGTTGTGTTGCACAGTTTGGTGGCCAACGGCGAATTTTGTAGGAAATGATGCAATGGTCTCTGATTGATGCAACAATAGTGTAGAACAGACCCAAATAGGGTGAGGCGTACGCTTTCATGGGAGTGGAGGAGATCATTGCCACCCACGTTGATTGTGCTGTTCATTCGGGTAAGAATTTATAGATTTACGGAAACATTTCGCCCCAAGTCAAAGGTCATCCCTCTGATTCGCTCCCCTCTCCTCCCCCGAACGCCACAGACTAACCATCCTCTCCCTCTGCATTGACCCCCTCCCCTCAAGCAACCGAATGCGCAAAGCCGATTTTTTTACACCGACCCTAATTCGGCATTTTTCCTAGTAAGTGTTTGGTATTAAAACTAATTTATAATGGTTATTCAGTTTTTCTTTGATTTGGTTTGGTTTACGGTCGACTGTTTGTGATTCCATCCTTTTAAAAGGGCTTAACGGTCATTCCATGAGACCGTGGCATTATTTCTCTCAGAGCTTGTCATTAACTACTGAGCTGTGCAATGCAGTAGAGGTGAAAGTGAAAAATGTGTCCAATCTATTTCGAAATGAATAACTTATTATGAGTTATTAAAGAATTTTAAGTTATTGACGAATAGTTTAAGTTGTCTTAAAATGGTGTGCAATTTAACGTAAAGATGGGAATATATCATCGATGGGTATTTTGACGAATCTTTTAATGACAGAATGTTTAGCGACAAAAGATTGCACAAATCTAAAGAAAAAGGATCACTCAAATCTAGTTGATGTTTGTAAAAAGATTGGGTCAGCGATTGGGTATATATTGAGCTCCGCCATCGTCTCTGTTGCGGTAGGCTTAATCATTAATAGTGTGGTAGCCCTTCTTTTGTCCGCTGGAGGACCGGCCTCCTCCTTTGTGTTTTTTTTCCAAAAGTTTTTTTCTATTTGTTTGCTTTACGCGGCGGTGTTGTTTTTCTTCTTCATGTATGGTGGTCTAATGATGCTCTGTGGGGGTGGATTGCCTTGAAAGATAGCTGCCTCAGTGGAAGGAGAATTGAGTAGGTTGCGCGCGCACATCGCGCACTCTGTGGGGGAGCACAAAAAAGGCTCATCATGTAGCAGATGACAAACCGTACAGGTTTACAAGGCAGAAAATTAGAAGGAATTTAGTGCAAAGAAACTTTTCGATCGCACGCTTATGTTCCTGATAGAAGGCAAAAGGCAGCCTTGGTTCCCATTCTCATAATGCTTGTAACCATTATTGGCGTCACAGTCAATCTTGTGTTCACACATCGCGAAAAAGAAATGTTTGTGATCTTTTATGTGTTTTTAGCCTATATATTGCGTGTATCGAGAAAATGCAATATGAACGAAATTATGCGATTCTTTTAAAGAAGAGTGGGTATAATATATTCATTTCATTAGAATAAGTTTGTAAATAAAAAGTTGAATTGGGAGTAGATTAACGTGAGATGTCTCCTGTGAACGCACACTTGATTCGGCTTTTGTCGAGTTTGATTTATATTTTAATTTATCATCAATAGCTTGTATTAAGATTTTTCAGGACTAAATTGAGATCTGCTAAAAAATTTCCCACAGCATTGCAATCGATCTTATGTTCAAACCTCATGAATCAAGGGATGCATATGCATGTTTCACCCGCTTCTAACTTACGAGTTGAAGAGAGGCAAGTATAAACGAAATTGTGTAACATTTTTTAAAAATAGCAAATATAACAACTTGATTTTCAATATAATAAATCTAATCTACAGGAGGTTGGGTCGGTAACAAATGAGAACTATACACTTTTAGTGGATGTGCATTGGGAAACAGCGTTCATTAAAAAATAAAATAATATTAAAAATAAAATATGTATTGTAAAAATTACAAAAGGAGATATCATAATGTTTATGGGGGAGATGTTCCTGACGAGTAGTTTTCTTTAAGACAAATAATTTAACCACTACCGAGGGAACATTGAAATTCTATAATAAGTTGGAGGTAATAAATGTTAGAAGGTGTTACTCAAAATCAAGCAAAACCTTCGGGGGAAGCACAAACAAAGAAGAAGCAGGACGTATCGTTATCGGCTGTGACTGCTCTTCTTGGCACAATAATAGGGGGGCTTGGTCACACTCGGGAAACAACGAAGGTTAGTCGTTCGAGAAGTAGGAGTTTAGATCCCTTGTCCAGTCTACTCCTCGTTATCCAGCTGTTTAGGTCTGGAGAGAAAGGAGCAATCGGGTTAGGTGTTCTGTTTCTCGGGGCTAAAGCGCTTTCTATAAGCAGGGCAGCGAGCAAGTTGGTCGCTCTAATTCCAGATGATAAGGCCAGATTTGCGGTAGATGTGGCCGGCGCAGGGGTGATTTCTATCCTTTCTGAATGTCTTTCCTTAGTTGGAGGGTTCATCACAAAATCTGCTAGCGACGCAGTGACGAAGTCGCAAATGGAGAGGGCGGAAGAAGATATTTCTGCCGGTCTAGAAGAAGTTGCCGAAGAGCTTCAAACCTCGGCGGCTGAAGCAAAGAAGGAGATTCTTCACTGATCGTGGCGCACTGATCATTGTGAAAGAATGGCCTAAAATTAAATATGAGTAGATATATTTGTCAAACGTTTTGTTTAATTTTGTGTCTATAAATTGTAGTAAGAAACTTTATCTAAAATAGGAGTAATAATATGACACTACCATCAGCGATTCACGAAAATGAATTTAAGCCAGAACAACCAGCGCAACGTGAGGGGGCAGAAACTTCCACATCTTTCGCAATCTCTGTGATAATTAACATCTTAAAAAGAATCGCAGAAGGTGCAGATCTGATTCTAGAAAAAGAAAAAAAGGCACATCCAGGGAGCCAGAATCGAGTGGTCGAATTGGTGTCGAAAGCTTGTCACGCAGGGGAGGATGCATTTCAACTAGGCGCAACTGGGCAGAGGGATGAGATAGCGCTGGGCGCTGTGTCGAGCCTTGTCAAAGGCTTGGAAGAGAGTAAGGCAGCGAGCAAGTTGCTCTCCCTCTTTTCGAATGCTAGGGTACGGTTTGCGATTTCGTTGATCCTCGGAGGGGTACTAAGGATGTCCCTTGAGGGATTCTCTTTGTTGGAGACATCGGCTGTAGACAATGCCAAAGATAAGGAGACTAAATCGCTGGCAGAAAAAACAAGTACAGGCGTTAAGACCGAGTTGGAGAAGATGATCGACGAGTGCAAATCTGTGGAAGACAAAGCAAAGGGGGAGATCTTTTCATCGCAGTCGTAGAAGAGAGATGCAGAGAGGGGGCCGAGAAACCCCCTCGAGTAGAGAGGTGAGAACAAGGTTGCGGCAGTGGGGCCTCCACCGTTGGTTCTTTTCCTTCTCGTTCTTACCGTTCACTGCACAAAATGACAGTATCTTTGCCATACGTTGCACCGTCCAAGATGGAGACGGGTGTGTGTGGCGGCTGGGTCGATATGGTTGTCAACGTCATAGGCGGCTTGGAGGGAAGCAAAAGGGATTAAATTCTTAAAATCATCTAGATGGTCTTTTCTCTGCACGCCCAGTCATGGGGGGTGTTTATAAATAAAATCCGTTTTTGTTCACATAAAACTAAAATATTTTAAACATAAAAAAAATAATAATGTGGGGGATGATGACATGTCAGGCTATTTGGTTCATTCTCAGTCTATGGAAATGTGTGATCGTGCTGGGGCGGACTTTTCGAGGAAGGGGGAAGATGGGCGAGGAGATTTGCTATCCACTCGAGTTTCCCAGATGATGCTCAAACCAATAGAGTGTGCGAGCGATTCTTCCTTTACTTTGGTGCAGAAAAAGCCATCACGTCAGAAACGATGGCAAGACTCTGTCGGTCCGGAATATAGATTTAAGGCGGTGAAGGCCGTTCATCAGTTAAGAGATCAGCTTCGCCAATATCGGCTTGATATGGCTCAGCAAAATGGGCAAATATTGCAAGCCAAGGGGGCAAATTATCGAGAGAAATTGAGCCAATTCATAGAACAGCTTAAGAAAAAACATATTCTGCAAAATGTGTTAAAGGCGGTCACGGTTTTGATTGCACTGGCGATTGCTGCTGGCCTTTTTGCGACCGGAAATGTGGCGATGGGGATCGTGTTGCTTCTCGCTGTTGCCCTCGTGACGAGTGGCGCGATTGAAGCATTGCTCTCTCATATTTCCAATCCAACTCTGAGGGTAGTGGTCGATCTAGTTTTAATTGCTCTTCTATTTCTCTGTTCCCAAGGGGTATCGGCCATAGCGGGAGGAGCTCTTCTTGTCGCAAGCGGTGTGTCTAAGGTGTTGATCTCCGTGTCGGAGATGTTTATTTCCTATTTGATTACCTCTTCGGATAAGCTAGTAAAGCACTCCATGTCTAGGGCAATGCACAAGGTGATACAGGATGGAGCAAAGTGGGGAAGAGGGTGAGCTCTTCACACAGATCTGACCTTATGGGCTTGATGAGAAAATAACAGTTTTCGGGGCAAAACTTAAAAAGCGACTCATTCGTACGCGTTCATGGGGATAGAGGCTATGTCCAATTTACTTGATCGCTCCTCATTTAGCTTTTGCGAATTTGTTTCATATCGGGCTCATAGCCAAGTCTTTGTATTAAAAATTCCAGGGACAAATTAAGACCTTCTCAAAGAAACCTTCTCTTGTAGGATCGTAATCAATTTCGTATTCAAACATCACAAAGAAGAATTGTTTATAATGTTTCGTATGCTATTGGCTTACTATTGCGCAGGTCGAAAAAGCGAAATGCACACAAAGTTTTGCAATGTTTTCTCAAAAAGAATTAACGTGAGACATTAATTTTCAAGAAAATAAACTTATAACCGAACAGTTAAATTGGAGGCAAATTCGTACGACGCACCCCCCGTGAACGCATACACTCATTCGACAAAAGATTTTAAGTGTTGGAGCGGGTTATGACTAGATTGAGTCTTGCTCTCGCCTTTGATTTGATGATTTCATTCCCGATTTTTGTGTTTTTTACAAAATCAGGGTAGGGGAGGACTGCTTAAAACCCTTGCAAAACTATATCGTGTTCCCCGATCAGTCGCTTAAAATGATGCGCAAGGGGCCTTTCCCTGAAATTGATTTTTAGTAACCCCCATGTAATGAGCTTTCTTTGCTGCACTACCCTTTGTTAGCAAACGGTATAGCTTACTTTGACCAAGTGTGTTTAAGCCTTCGAACCAGGTTCAGAGCGATACACTTCTTGCGATCCCCATCTTCTTTCGATGAGGGTGATTTTTATACACCAGGTCATCAATGGGGATTTCAAACATGTCTCGCTCCTAGTTTTTGGTTAAAATTGAACATAGTCTTTATGCTCAATTTTTTATTTTAAGCTTGCTTCTAAAAAATTTTATTGACACCTTCCCCATTTCTCAACGACCCTCTTAGCGTAGTCACTAGAAATAGAAGGGCTTTTTCCTTAAGCGTAGGAGGGTCTTATAGGGGGGATTTCCCTAATCTCTCCCCCATCTTTCCCAAACACTCTGTGGACGAAGGGAGGAGGGATAATAAGTCGGAAGCGAATTTGATTGCACCCTGGGGGAAGAGTAGGAGGATGGAAGAGCCTCCAAAGGCAAAAAATCCCTTTTCTTCTCCTTTCTGATACCATCGATTTGGAGTGTAGGTCTGTCTGATCGATCCAACGCAGGTAGCGCCCACTTCTATGCAGGCGACGCGATCGAAATAGGGATTGAACAGCGTGGTGATCATGCGTTTGTTTTCGTGCAAAATAGAGGGCCTCCTATCCATAGCCCAGGGATGAACCGAATGGAGGGGCCCTTTGATGAGTCGGGCCTTACTGGGGATGCAGGCGAAGGGGAAGTGAAAGCGATGGTAATCTGAAGGAGAAAGTCGAACGAGGACTAGACTTCCATTGCGGTAGTGGCATAGCCCCTCCTTTTGGTCAAATAATCGATCAAGGTCCCACCTTTCCCCTTTCACCTCCAATTCTGTGAACTGTTGAAGACTTGGCAATAATCGGTATCGTCCATCCGCTGGTAGAATCGCGACCTTCTTTCCTCGGGCAATAGGTCGAGATTCTGGCTTCAGTTTGCGTGTGAAAAACGCATTGAAGGAAGAGTAATTCGATACGGACTGTTCAAACTCGAGAGGGTCTATATTAAATTTTTTAATGAAAGGGATGATCTTGCGCCTACTCCATCTTCTTTTTTGCAGAAAGCCATAGAATCGAGAGGCCCAAGAAATGCGGGTGGCTAAAGGGAGGATGACGCGAAACAGAATTTTTGAAAACCAATAAGGGCCATAGAATAGTGAAAACAATAGGGCACCAGGGACCCTCTCCTTTTCCCATGTTTTAGTTTTCCGATTTTTGAAGATAATTTCTCTCATAACTTGGAATAATGATGAACGGTATCAAAGACTTTTCATGCTATTTCATTTTTGTTTTTTGTGTCACCCTTCTTCAGGAAGGAGGTTGTCAAATCGTGGAAGTGGTGATATACTCCCCCTCTCAAGGATCTAGGGAGAGATTGATGAAGCAACGCAAAGTTAAGGAATAGAGATCATGCCCCGATGGATAAACATGCTCTTTGGTACAGCGCAAAGTCGTCAACTTAAGCGATATCAAAAATTGGTTGATAATGTTAACGAAAAGGAGCGTCTATATCAGGTTTTGTCCGACCAGGAAGTTCGGGACGAATTTAAAAAGATGAAGGAACGGTATGCGGCAGGGGAGAGTTTGAACGAGCTTTTGCCAGAAGCATATGGCTTAATCAAAAATGTCTGTCGTCGCCTGATTGGAAAAGAGATCTGCGTCTCTGGATATCACCAAAAATGGGATATGATTCCTTACGATGTGCAGATTCTCGGGGCCATCGCCCTACATTATGGCTCGGTGGCCGAAATGCAGACAGGGGAGGGGAAAACCCTGACTGCGGCCATGCCGCTTTTTCTCAATTCTCTTACTGGAAAATCAGTGCATTTGGTCACGGTGAATGATTACCTTGCTGTCAGGGATAGCGAGTGGATCGGGGAGATTTTTCGTTGGTTGGGGATGAAGGTGCGGGCTCTGACTCACCAAGCTTCCTCGCAGGAGAGGAGGGAAATTTACCGGTCAGAGATAGTGTACGGGACGGCTTCTGAGTTTGGGTTTGATTATTTAAGGGACCACTCGGTAGCACAAATTCTAGAAGAACAGTGTCAGACCGGGCACTTTTTTGCAATTATCGATGAGATCGATTCAGTCCTCATCGATGAGACGGGGACGCCTTTGATCATTTCTGGTCCCTCAGCTATCTCTACCCATATGTATGATCAGCTGAATCATCCGGTAGCTTCAATCGTTCGACTGCAGAAAGATTTGTGCCATCGATTGGCCTTGCAAGCAAAAAAAACATTGGAGTCGTTGAGCCTTCTGCAGGAAGACCCCGCTGCTCCTCCGCCAAAGAGTTCGAGAAAGAAGGGAGATAAAGAGGGAGAAACCTATCGAAAATTGTGGCTGGTCAGTAAAGGGACTCCACAAAATAAAGCCCTCAAAAAGATAAGAGAATGCCCTGATATCCGTGCTTCAATCGAGACTTGGGAGACTTATTTTTGCGCAGAAATCAATAAGGAAGAGAGAGACCAGACCCTATCTGAGTTATATATCATCATCGATGAACGCGGTCAGGATTTTGAACTGACCGATAAGGGCATTCAGGCGTGGATCGAAGGGGGGACTGATTCAAAAGATGATTTTACAATGCTCGATCTGGGGAGGGAGTATGCGCTCATCGATCAAGATAGTTCCCTTTCAGAACAGGAAAAGGTAGCCCGAAAAAGTCTTTTGCATGAAGAGGATAGCAGAAGGAAGGAGCGGATGCACAATTTGCGCCAACTCTTTCGAGCTCATCTTCTCTTTGAAAAGAACGTAGATTATATCATCGACCATAAACAGGTGGTGATCATCGATGCGCATACTGGTCGTCCTCAACCAGGGCGTCGATTCTCAGACGGATTGCATCAGGCAATTGAGGCGAAGGAAGGGGTTCCCATCCAAAGGGAGACGCAAACCTATGCTGTGGTCACCTTGCAAAATTACTTTCGCCTGTATGAAAAGTTGGCGGGGATGACGGGGACCGCAATTACAGAAGCTCAGGAGTTTAAGGATACATATGGTTTGGAAGTCTTGATCATTCCTACCCATAGAAAGTGTCAGAGGAAAGATGCTCATGACGAAATTTATATGACAGAGCGAGAAAAATATCAGGCCCTTCTCAAGGAGGTAGAGTCGATTCACCAAGAAGGACGCCCCATCCTTATTGGGACAGATACAGTGGAGACTTCAGAAAAGTTTTCTCGCCTTCTGAATCATCGCCGCCTTTCGCATACGGTGTTGAATGCAAAGAATCATGCAAAAGAGGCGGATATTATCGCATGCGCTGGTAAGAGGGGGGCCATTACCGTGGCAACACATATGGCCGGGCGTGGTACAGATATTAAGTTGGAACCCTCTGTAGTGCAGTTGGGGGGGTTGCATGTTATCGGAGTGACTCGGCATCAATCTCGCCGCATTGATCGCCAGTTAAGAGGACGTTGCGCGAGGCAGGGAGATCCGGGTAGTGCGAAGTTTTATATCTCTCTTGAGGGCGAGTTGATGCGTTTGTTCGCTTCCCCCAGGGTCACGACCTTTTTAAAGAGGTTTCGTCCCCCGGAGAAAGAACCGATTTCTTCGCCGCTCCTTAGCCGTTCCATTGAAGTAGCACAAAAGCGGATTGAGCAGCGCAATTATTCGATGCGTAAACATACGCTAGAATATGATGATGTGTTGAACAAACAGAGAGGGGAGATCTACGCTTTTCGCGACGAAGTGTTGCATTCGAAAGATGTTATCGCCCTTGCTGGAGAAATTTTAAAGAAAATGTGCTCCTATGCCGCTCCGCGTTTTTTATGCGAAGATCGTCAAGGAGGGAGGGATCTCTTGGGGTATTTTTCTTGGATTGCGGAACGCTTCCCAATCTCTTTTGATCACGATGTTTCATCATATGAGGAAAGCCCCCCTGAGGAAATTGAAAAAGAGGTTACTTTAAAGGTGTTGACCGCTTTTCAAAATAGAGTGGGATATGAGGTAGATAAGATTAGGATGGTCTACGCTGGATCGAATCCGCCGACAGACGCCCATTCTGCTTTACAGGAAGTCGTTCGATTCCTTCTAGTTCAAGAGATTGATCAACTTTGGCAAGGCCATTTACTTTCGATTGATCACCTGCGCACGGACGTACACTTAAAAGCACTCGGGCAAAGGGATCCTCTGGTGGAATTCAAACAGGAAGCTTTCTCTTTGTTCGAACAATTTAACGAAGAACTCAACCTAGCAATTGGGCGCGGGCTTTTTCAATTTTCTCTTACCTTGGATCTTCCTCCTCAACCTCAGGGGGATGATCCCTCGTTAAACCATCGTAAAAAGAAAAGCCATAAGAAGGCGGTGGCCTCGCCACGGCCTCTTTAAGCAGGGTCTGTGAGAGAATAGCGGCTTTTAGGTCAAACACTAAAATTGTTAATCCGATGAGAATTTTTGGGTTTTTAGAGCGAATTATGAATTGGGGACTTAAGCTTTATTTTTGATTTAGTGATTATAAGACCGTTGCATCACTTCCCTTAGAGCTTGTCGTTGATCACCAAGCCATGTGGCACAACGAAAATAAAAAAGAGGAAAATATGTATAAGCAATTTATCATGGAAAATTTACTGAGACTGTAAATTTTGGGCCGTTTGCTTGAATTCCCATGGTTTTTCATATTAAGTTGGTCAATCAGAGGTTATGCAACGGTCTTGTGGTTGCAATAGCTTCATTCAACAATTATCCGGGCCTCGCTTAACTTGCTTTCCTTCGTGTGATGGATTTCTTAAGCAAACACATTAACAGAGAATCTCACTGATCGGTTGTTAAGGGATGTTGTCTAAAGGGTAGCAACCAAGTATGGGGTAAATTGGAGGTAATCTGATGAGGTTAAGAGGTAGCGCACATGATTTTTTTCTCCAAAGAGCGGTTTATTCTTTTTCACCTGATGGAGATGACCGAAAAGGGAAATATTCACATGGAACTGTTCGAATATCTCAGAGATAGAAGAAGTTTTTAGGGTAGGTTCTACCGGAGGGTAATGGGTCATGGCGATGCGGCAACTGGCTTTTGGATCTAACTGTTTCAAACTTTCCTTTAAATGGTCCTTCTCTTTCTGGAAGATTTTTTGGTTGCGGGCTTTGATCCTTTCCATTTCTTGCGGATCTTTAACCTTTTCTTTGGGGTTAGGCCTGAATTCGATGTAGGTGTCGAAGGAAAGTTCCTCCATTTCCCATAAACGTGCTCCTCCGATAGTGACCCCATTCCAGTTGAAAACGGTGCGATGGATGAAATGAATAGAGGGGGGAAGAATGTGTGATAACTTCCGACTTGAGGGCCACCAATAATCGTGGTTACCCTTCAAAAGAAGCTTAGTCCCTGGCAATCGATCTACCCATTCTAGATCTGCTAGGGCTTGTTCGAGTTTCATGGCCCATGAAAGATCTCCAGCGATCAAGACTAGATCATCTGGCGTCACGAGGCGACGCCAATTTATTTCTATTTTTTCCATATGGTGTTCCCATATCGGTCCAAAGACTGCCATCTCCTTGTCGGGGGTTCCTAGATTTAAATGCAGATCAGACAAGGCCCAAATCTTCATCCTCTCTCTCTTCGACAACAGCGCGCGATACACGAACAAATTTAAATATGAGATTTTATGTCATGAAGGCCTTCAAAAGTCCGAGGACGGATCGACCTAACTATCTGAACCCAGCGCAAATGGGCTCTTTGTCACAGATCATCTCATTCGACACCAATCTACAAGGGATGGATCGTAATGTTTGTTTCATTTATTTGTATACTTCACAAGATTCCACCTATCCATTCATAGGAGGGCAACGGATAAACGATACCCTCCCTGCCCCTAAAGTAGGTTTAACGTAAATTAGCAGAACGAAAGAGAGGGGGCCCTTATCTCACAGGAAGATTCAAAAAGTTCGGTTAAGGCAAGGCATATATTTTTCGATCTTTGTTTCAAAATGACGGCTATGGTCCTCAACCTTGCGGTCGACCTAACTCCTCAAGTCAACTGACTTCTTAAGGAAATTTTTCCAAGCATCACATAACTGTTGCACAGGGACAAAAAGTTCTTTCATCCAAGCGATTCGTCGGTGCGGCTCTCTCTTCGTAGAGGAAGGGCTATAGATGTGCAGAACATTTCAACAGATTGCTGGCCAAGGAGTTGCTTTGATAGACCTTTACCTTTTCCGCTGCGAACTCTCACAAGCGAGAGAGGGCGCGGTTCAGTAAATATTTCCATTGAGTGAACATTGTGACACTTTCCCGAAAGAATATGCGTTTAGCAGGGATCAAACGTTTAAGGTTTGGCCCTCCTCAGGGTTTAATAGGATGAACGGTGTAACCAAGATGGTGATGCGAGAGGGGAACATTGCGCGTATGCGTTGGGAGGTTACCTTTAAGATTGTGACATGTTATCATTTAGGCTTCACAAGGATATCTTGATACAAATTCGAAGAAAAAATAAAAATTTGCCTACCGTTCAATAGACATATTTTGATACACTGGCCTTTTGCGTTTGGGTGTATTGTCCAGTTCGAATGAGGTGAGAATGAGTGTTGTTCAGAGTGTTGGGGAATTTGTTAGAGGTGTCACTACTCAATTCTTTGCAGAGGTGGTGGGGGTGGGCCTTTTTAGAGAAGGTGTAAGGCGTGGCGTTACTTTTGAAGAAGATGTGCCCATAGGGGG
>Ga0049116_10000142_pt1 | contig 15751 bp, 12 predicted proteins | sample WorMetvacBELIZE2_FD_55049 | JGI IMG/M metagenome (GOLD analysis project Ga0049116, IMG submission 55049) | Marine gutless worms symbiont microbial communities from Max Planck institute for Marine Microbiology, Germany - Olavius vacuus BELIZE.2 | ecosystem: Host-associated > Annelida > Digestive...
GAGGTAAAGTATCGAGGTAAAGTGTCGATGTATGGTTACTGAATTTTAGTACGTTTCGACTACGCTCAACGTACAAAAATTGGTCACTGAGCGAAGTCGAAGTGGGTTAACGAGCGGAGACGAGGTATGGTCACTGAGCGAAGTGATACACTGAGGCTGCCGAAGTGCCGAGGTAAAGTATCGAGGTATGCTCTACGAACAATATAATTTATTATCTAACTTATTCTTTATTCTCTAAAAAATCCTGAGCAAATCTTTGCAATACTCCACCAGCTTCATAAATTGAAACTTCTTCAGCCGTATCTAACCGACATTTGACTGGAATTTGATCAATGCAATTATTTTTTCGATGAATTACCAGTTGAAGCTGGACTCCTGCTCCCTTCTCACCCACAACATCATAGGTTTCAGTGCCATCAATAGATAAAGTCTTTCGGTTTGTATTAGGTAAAAATTCAAGCGGTAATACACCCATACCAATTAAATTGGTTCGATGAATTCTCTCAAAACTTTCAGCAACTATAGCTTCTACACCCGCTAAACGAACGCCTTTAGCTGCCCAGTCACGAGAAGAACCCTGACCATAGTCTGCTCCAGCAATAATTATTAGAGGTTGTTTACGTTCTGTATAAGTTTCTATGCATTCCCACATTCGCATAATTTTACCTTCGGGTTCCAACCGGGCTAGTGATCCTTTTTTTAGCTCACCATCTACAACTACCATTTCATTCATTAATTGGGGATTGGCAAAGGTTGCCCGTTGAGCGGTTAAATGATCACCTCGATGAGTTGCATAAGAATTAAAATCTTCTTCCAATAANCCCATTTTTAGCAAATATTCACCCGCAGCGCTATTGGATAATATTGCATTGCTGGGTGAGAGATGATCGGTGGTAATATTATCCGGCAGGACAGCTAAAGGTCTAAGTCCTGCAAGAGTTCGTTTGCTTGCCAAAGCTCCTTCCCAATATGGAGGTTTACGAATATAAGTGCTTTGAGGTCGCCAGGGATATAAGGGGTTAAATTNTTCCTCAGTTGATTTTGTTTGAGCAAACATCGGATCATAAACCATTTGATAAAACTCGGGTTTTACACTTTTTGCTAATATTTTATCAATTTCATTTTCATCAGGCCAAATATCTTTAAGGGTAATAATATTGCCATTTACAGTTGCCAAAGCATCTTTTTCAATATCAAATCGGATTGTTCCGGCAATTGCATAAGCTACAACTAATGCCGGAGATGCCAGGAATGCATGTTTTGCATAGGGGTGAATTCGACCATCAAAATTACGATTACCCGATAAAACTGCGGTAGTGTAGAGATCCCGTTCAATAATTTCTTGTTGAATCTGGGGATTTAAAGCACCGCTCATCCCATTACATGTGGTGCAGGCAAATGCTACTATTCCAAATCCTAGTTGTTCTAATTCCGCTAACAAACCCGATTCTTTTAGATATAACTCAACAACCTTAGAGCCGGGCGCTAATGAAGTCTTGACCCATGGTTTACGAAACATTCCATAACGATTTGCATTTCGTGCTAACAATCCCGCAGCTATTAAATTTCTGGGATTGCTGGTATTAGTACAAGAAGTAATTGCAGCAATAATTACTGCTCCGTCTGGCATTTTGCCTTGTTGAGCTTCTTGATATTCTGCTGCAACTCCTTGGTTTTTCAAATCATTCGTAGGTAATCTTTTATGAGGATTGGAAGGTCCTGCAAGTGTTCTTTCTACTTTTGCTAAATCAAAAGTTAAAACTCGTTGATATTCAGCATTTTTAAATGAATCAACCCAAAGTCCAAAAGTTTTTGCATAAGTTTCAACTAATTTTACTTGTTCAGATGAGCGCCCTGTTAAAGCTAAATATTCCAAAGTTTGCTGATCGATATAAAACATTGCTGCAGTAGCGCCGTATTCCGGACACATATTGGAGATTGTTGCTCGATCTCCTAAACTTAAATAATTTACTCCTTCTCCAAAAAATTCAAGATAAGCTGATACAACTTTTTGATTTCGCAGAAATTCGGTTAGAGTTAATACTATATCTGTGCACATAATTCCCGGTTTGGGTTTGCCGATTAATTTAACCCCAACTATATCCGGTAAGCGCATCCAGGAAGCTCTACCGAGCATTACATTTTCCGCCTCTAGTCCCCCTACTCCAATTGCAATTACTCCCAAAGCATCAACATGAGGGGTGTGACTATCTGTACCAACAAGAGTATCGGGATAGGCAATACCATTTTCACAATGAATAACTGGTGACATCCGTTCAAGATTTATCTGATGCATTATCCCATTACCGGGTGGAATGACATCAACATTATTAAAGGCTTTTTTTGTCCAATTTATAAAATGAAATCGATCGTCATTACGACGATCTTCAATTTCGCGGTTTTTAATAAAAGCGTCTGGTTCATATCCTGCATGTTCTACTGCTAGTGAGTGATCAACAATTAATTGGGTTTTTACAACCGGGTTTACTTTAGCCGGATCGCCACCTTGTGAGGCAATTGCATCTCTAAGTCCTGCCAGATCAACTAATGCAGTTTGACCAAGAATATCATGACATACTACTCGTGCAGGATACCAAGGAAAATCTAAATCACGGCGGTTTTCGACAATTTGAGTTAAATACTTAGTTAATTTATCTTCGTCTGCTCGACGAATTAAGTTTTCAGCATGAATCCGAGCGGTATATGATAGTTTTGCCCAGGCATTTGGTTTAATATCATTAACTGCAGCTTCGGCATTATAGTATTCGAACTCGGTATTAGCTAGTTTTTGACAGTATTTTTGATTCATCTTAACTTTTATCAAAATTGAATTATTTATAAACTACAATCGACAAATTTTATTAATACAATACTTTTTATCAAAATAATCAAAAAATATATTTATCTGTTTTAAGGTGCTGGATCCGGATAGCGCTGATGAATTTCGTCAATTTCAGCAAGTATCTCGTCACTAAGTTGGGTATTGTAAGTTGCAATGTTTTCTTTGAGTTGGTCCAGATTTGTAGCTCCGATAATAGTACTTGTTATGAATTTTTGGTTAAAGCAAAAAGCATGTGAAAGAGCATTTAAACTGATGTTATATTTTTTCGCGAGATCATAATATGCTTTAATCGCGGGTTGAATGTTAATTTTTTCATACCGATTAAACACATTTGGAAATAATGTAAATCGACCGACAGCATTGGGATTATCAATATATTTCCCGGTAAGGTATCCCATAGCTAACACCGAATAAGGTAGGAGTCCTATATTTTCGTGAAAACAGACCTCCTGCAAACCGCCAGTTTCAAAACAGCGATTCAATAGACCGTAGGCATTTTGGATGGTAACAACTTTTGGTAAATTATTTTCTCGGGCATATCTTACAAATTCCATTACCCCATAAGGACTTTCGTTTGATAGTCCGATTGTTCGGACTTTACCTTCTTTGATTAATTTGTCTAAAGTTTGTAATTGTTCAAGGATAGTATCTGATTCACCATATTCTTGATCATTGAATTTCCATTCACCAAATTTGGGGACGGTTCTAGCAGGCCAATGTAATTGATATAAATCTAGATAATCAGTATGTAATCTTTTAAGTGAGCCTTCAATTGCTTCACGAATGCTAGCTTCATTCATTGATTTGGGACCTCCCCGAATCCATACCAGATCTCTGCCGGTTCCTGCAACTTTGGTTGCGATAACAACTTTATCACGATTTTGATTTTTTAACCAATTTCCAATAATTGTTTCGGTATCGGTATAAGTCTTAGCTATAGGTGGGATTGGGTAAAGTTCTGCGGTATCAAGAAAATTTATGCCATTAGCTAAGGCGTAATCAAGTTGGGAATTTGCATCTTCAACTGAAGTTTGTTCACCAAAAGTCATCGTTCCCAAACAAATTTCAGATACTTTAATGTCACTTAATCCTAAATTTTTATATTTCATATTGTCCCAATGATATCAAATAAATAAATTCATTGTAGCATTAATAATTAATCAACTTTTTCAATTTTTTATACTTGGAAGTATTATGGATTATGCTATATGTTAAAATTTTACAGTCTAGCTTTTTTATCAACAATATTAATTCTTAGCGGTTGTGCCAATACAAAAATAAGTAAAACCCAAATAGGCGCTATAGCAGGTGCGATTGGTGGTGCGGTTGTGGGTAAGAATGTTGGCGATAAGGATTCGAAAAATGCTGCTATTGGAGCCATAGTTGGGGGGATTGCCGGTGCCTCTGTTGGTTATTATATGGACAAACAGCAAAAAGAGCTTGAAGAAAAATTAGCAAGAGAAAGAGCTGAAAAAAAAATTGAAGTAGAACGTTTGCAAAATAATGTAATTAAATTGAATTTGGATAGTAATGCCACTTTTGCAGTTAATAAATCAGATTTAAATAGTTCCTTTCATAGTAGTTTAACTAAAATTGCCGATAGCTTAAAAAACAACGATCAAACTGCAATTCATGTAATTGGGCATACTGATAGCACCGGTGCCGAAGATATGAATCAAAGATTATCTGAGGCAAGAGCTTCGTCAGTTCATAGCTATCTTAACAATCAAGGTGTTAATTCTCAAAGAATAAGAACCAAAGGGCTAGGTGAACATAAACCCATAGCTGATAATACTACTGTTAAAGGTCGTTCTCAAAATCGCCGAGTAGAAATATATCTAAAACCAATTATTAAAGGTCAGGAACAAAAAGCATTTGAATCGCCTATCTGAATTTCAAAATAGTGCTTGATAAATCCTTTTGCTTAGGGTGATAAAATATTGTGATTTCAATTTATCTTAAATTTCGATAGGTTAAATAATTTATAGAAAGGGTTTTATGAGTAACATAAATAGTGTTGTCGGTAGGGAAATTATTGATTCAAGGGGAAATCCTACCGTTGAAGTTGATATAGTTTTAGAATCGGGTAGCAGTGGGCGAGCAGCTGTTCCGTCGGGAGCTTCAACCGGTTCACGAGAAGCTATTGAACTTAGAGATAATGACAAATCACGATATTTAGGTAAAGGAGTTAGCAAAGCNGTTGAAAATGTAAATAGTCAGATTGCTGAGACAATTATTGGTGTAGAAGCAACTGATCAGGCATTTATCGATAAAGCTTTAATTGAATTAGACGGCAGCGAAAATAAATCAAACTTAGGGGCAAATTCAATGCTGGCAGTATCGCTAGCAGTAGCAAGCGCTGCAGCCGATGAATGTAAATTACCTTTATATCGATATCTAGGCGGAGCAGGACCAATGCATTTACCTGTTCCGATGATGAATGTAATTAATGGCGGCGCTCATGCTGATAATCCTTTAGATTTTCAGGAATTTATGATTATTCCGGTTGGTCTACCTTCATTTTCTGAAGCATTGCGAGCCGGCGTTGAAGTTTTTCACACTTTAAAATCAATTTTAAAAGATCAAGGTTTAGCAACTGCAGTTGGTGATGAGGGCGGCTTTGCCCCAATAATTGCCAACTCTACCGCAACAATTGAGTTATTAATTAAATCAATTGAAAAGGCCGGTTATCGGGTTGGCGATCAAATTGCTTTAGGTTTAGATTGCGCCGCCAGTGAATTTTATCAAGATAATAAATACAAGATGTCAGGAGAAGAACTTGAACTTAATTCTGGGCAAATGGTCGATTTTCTTGAACGATTAGTTAATGATTTTCCAATCATCAGCATTGAAGATGGTTTATCGGAAAGTGATTGGGATGGATGGAAGTTATTGACCGAAAGAATTGGTAAAAAAGTGCAAATTGTTGGCGATGATTTATTTGTNACTAATCCTAAAATATTAAAAGAAGGTATCGATAAAGGTGTGGCAAATTCAATATTAATTAAAGTAAATCAAATTGGAACTTTAAGTGAAACTTTAGAAGCTATTGAAATGGCAAAATGCGCAAACTATACCACAGTTATTTCTCATCGCTCCGGCGAAACCGAAGATACTACAATTGCCGATATTGCTGTTGGGAGAAATGCTATGCAGATAAAAACCGGTTCGCTTTCCCGAACTGACAGAGTTGCCAAATATAACCAATTACTTAGAATTGANGAAGATTTGGATAGTCATGCGGAATATGCATCACGCAAAGCTTTTTATAATACTATATCATAAGTTAAATGCTCACGACATTTGCAAGAATTGATCGATTCGAATTAATATTTAGCATATTATTAGCTTCATTATTAATAATCTTGGCTTATAAAACAACTTTCGGAAAAAACGGTTATTTTAATTATCAAAAAGAGTTAACTAAGCTACAAATTATGAAAGAAGCAAATCGGGAAAAGGTTTCCGAAAATGTTAAAATTGCTACGATTGTAAATGATCTAAAAGCAAACTACAAAGCAGGGCGTCATTCAGATATTATTGAAGAAAATGCCAGATTTCAATACAATTTACATAAACCAGGTGAAATAATATACAGATTTTCTAAAGAAAAATAGGAGAAAAAATATGGGAAAAGGTGATCGACGAAGTAAACGGGGAAAAATTTTTTCTGGTTCTTACGGCAATTCAAGAAAACATAAGAACAAAAAGACATCAAAAACTTCTTTGAATATTTAAGCAAATTTAAATATTTTATTTGCCCCCATTAAACCAGATACTAAAGATTTGATAATAATTACTAAATAAATATTTATTTTGTTTTACAGAAATATTATCCAAGAAAATTCTAATAGGGCTAGGTATATATACCTTGTAGTATTAGGATTTATCTTAATATTTAATCAAAGTTGGGCACAACTTAGCATTGAAGGTTCAGGAGCAGATGAGCGTCCTTATGTATTAGGTTTACCAAAAATTAACGGAGATAATCCAACGCAATCAGGCACACTGCAGTCTATATTAATCGAAGATTTTAAATTATCGGGGCTGATAAAACCGATTAATACCGACAAATCTGTTGATATCAGCAAACTTGAGTTACCTCAATGGGCTGCTGATGGTGCTGAATTTTTAGTATTGGGAAGTATTACTAATGATAATTCAGATGGAAAAGGTGAATTCGGTAAAGAAATTAATTTAAGAATTGTTGATGTGCTTAGAAATCTTGAAATGCAAGGTATTAAAGTTTCCTATGATTCCCGTCAAACTGCTATCGTTGCTCATCAAATCGCTGATGCAGTAATCAAACGAATTACCGGTATTGAAGTTGGCCTTAGCCAATTAATTGCATTTGTTGTTCATAATGCTAATGGTTATCAAATTAAAGTAAGCGATATTCTGGGAAAAAATTCACATGCAATTGTTCATTCTCGAAATCCGATAACTTCACCAACCTGGTCCCCCAATGGTAATAAAATTGCCTACTCTTCTTTTGAAGATGGCCCTGCATCAATTTTTATTCAGGATGTTGCAAGCGGTAAACGCTTTAAAATACCGACTGATTTTGATTCAGCCACTGCTCCTGCTTGGTCGCCTGATGGTAAATCTATCGCCTTTTCAGCTTATAACGAGGGGCGCACTGGAATATACGAATATAACTTAGCTACTAATAAAATTTCCAGCTTAATTACCGATGGTAAAATAAATACTGAACCTTCTTATTCTGGCGATGGATATCTTTATTATTCTTCCAGCCGTGGAAGATCACCACAAATTTATCGAGTAAATTTATCAAGTAAACAATCAGAAAGAATTAGTTTTGAAGAAAACTATTGTACTCGTCCGAGCTCTGCTACTAGTAGACCAGTAGTTGCTTATTTAGCTAATAAAGGACAAAAAGCTACGATTTTAGATAATTCCCTCGATACGCAAATTAGTGTAAGTCTACCTGCTATTGCTGATGGACTGGCTATTTCACCTCAAGGAAGACTAATTTTATTTTCGGTTGCAAATAATAGAAACTTTAATATTATAATTAGCAATATTAATGGGTCATATGTTAAGTTGGTAGAAATTAATGAATATAATTTTTATGAACCTTCTTGGAGACCCTCTGCATCTTTGAATTAAGGAGTCTTTATGAATGTTAGAAAATCTGTAAATATTATTTTAGGTATTACTCTTTCTAGTTTAATATTAATTTCTTGTTCTACCACAAGCGGCACCCGTGATGCCGCAAAACCAATTCCGGTTGTAGCCCAAGATCCATTACTACCTGTTGAAGCCCAAACAACTCCGGCAGATCTTAGCGGATTAGGTCCAACTGGAGAAAATCGGATAACCGCTCCTCCGGGAAGAAGTTTTTCAAGAGGACAGATCTCAAAAGATGAGCGCTCTGTTTTCTTTACCTATGATAACTATAGTGTATCCAGCGACTATGACGGATTTTTATTAAACGTTGCAAGTGATATACTAGGCCGGAGCATTTTGGGAATTAGAGTTGAAGGAAATACTGATTCTCGCGGATCACGAGCTTATAATATGGCTTTAGGTCAACAGCGAGCAGAATCGGTTAAGAAATCACTTGTTGCCCGCGGAGTTCCTCGTTCATCAATTTCAACAATAAGTTTTGGTAAAGAAAGATTATTAGCGCCCGGTAATGATGAAGAATCCCATGCGATTAATCGTCGTGCTGATATCCTATTTTCAGGTGAATATTAAGCTTAGATATTTTTTCGAAAAAATTAAAAAGTAGCGATGAAATAATTTCTCGCTACTTTTTTTGTTTTAAATTACTTTACCCTAATAACATAATATATAAGTAATAATAAATGAAGTATAAGATTATTACATTGTTGATTATTTTTTTTCCAACAATAGTTTTTGCTGAGGATTTAGAAAAATACGTTCAAGAGCATTTTAATAAGATTTATAAACAAATTAATAATCTCAATTACCAATCAAGTATTTTTTTAGATTTAAAAAGTGAAATTGATGAGCTCCGCAATCAAAATCAAATATTACGCCAGCAAATTGAAACATTAAACCAAAAATTATCCAATTTTGAAAAAAATTATTTAAATAATTACAACTCATTTTCAGAATTTCCCAATGGGGATAATGACGTTAAAACTTTATCTTCAACCAGCACCCCCGAATCTGATAAGCGATCTTTAGCTCAGGCAAAAGTATTATTACGAAACAAAGCTAATGATCAAGCTATCAAACTCCTTGAAGCACTTACAGTCTCAACCAATCAGGATATAGCTTTAGAATCGCAATATTGGTTAGGTGTTTCTTATGTAACCAAAAATGAGTGTCAAAGAGCACGACCATATTTAACAAACTTTTATAATACCGCTCCAAATCATGAATTTGCCCCTGAAGCAATTCTTGCTAATGCTATTTGTGAAAGAGAAAGTGGAAATCAGGCTAATTATCAAGCTGCAATTAAATTACTTAAAAATCAATATCCTGATTCACGCGCGGCAAAATCACTCCCATAATTTTTTATTGATATATTAGTAAAAAAATTCCAAAATTATTGTAACTTTTTAGTTATATATGGTAATTATGGGATCTTTAGCAAAACGATTTTGCAGCCTAGTTAAATTATCAAAATCAATTAAACCACTACATAGAAATATAAACTCCTAAATAAATTGATAAAATTTTTCTAGTTATCATAATTCCAAATAATATACATACAATTATATAAATGTATGAAATTATCTTAACCACAATAAATGCCCGGTTTTCTCATTCTGCCTTGGGAATCCGCTATTTACGAGCAAATTTACTCGAATTACGAGATAAATGTTTAATTCAAGAATTTACTCTTGAAGATCGGCCAATTGACATCGTTGAAAAACTAATTCAATATAACCCAAAAATTATTGGATTTTCCATTTATATCTGGAATTCCCTACAAATATTAAAGATAATTAAGTTGATTAGAGCTATCTCACCAAAAACAATTATTATTGTAGGGGGACCGGAAGTTAGTTTTGAAACTGATCAAAACCAAATCTGCAAATTTGTGGATTATACGATCACCGGTTATGCTGAATTTAATTTTTATAATTTGTGCAAAGATTTATTTAACCACAAAATCCCCAAAGAAAAAATTATTCAAGGCGATATCCTAAACGGTGAAAATTTAGCAAAAATTATATTTCCAATTAATGAATATAGTGATTTTGACCTAAAAAATCGCCATATTTATTTTGAAGCATCTCGAGGTTGTCCATTTAAATGTGAATTTTGTCTTTCCTCATTAGATGCAACTTCAGTTCAATTCCCACCTGCCAAAATATTTGAATATCTTAACAATCTTTGGCAACGAGGGCTAAGAAGATTTAAATTTGTCGATCGGACTTTTAATATTAAACCCAAAAATGCTGGTCAGCTTTTAGATTTTTTTATCGAAAAACTTCCGGAAAAGTTTTTTTTACATATTGAAATGGTCCCCGATATTCTTCCAAATAATATTCGAAAAAGATTAAAGAAATTTCCTGCCGGAAGTTTACAATTAGAAATTGGTATTCAGTCAATTAATCCGAATACTCAAGAATTAATTTCCCGAAAACAAGATAACGAAAAGGTTATTGAAAACTTACAATTTTTACAAAAAAATACCAATGCTCACCTTCATACAGATTTAATTGTTGGACTACCGAATGAAGATATTGAGAATTTTGCCCAAAGTTTTAATTTTTTATTTTCCTTAGGTGTTAATGAAATTCAAATCGGGATACTAAAAAAATTACCTGGCGCCCCAATCGCTCGTCATATAAATTCTCAACAAATGGTTTTTAATTGTGAACCACCTTATGAGATATTAAGTAATAAAAATATAAGTTTTATCCAGATGCAAAAACTAAAGCGATTCTCCCGTTATTGGGATTTAATTGGCAATTCGGGAAAGTTTACCAATTCTCTATCTTGGTTAATAGCTAAAGATCCTTTTAATTTATTTTTAGAAATATCTGAGAAAATTTATCAACTTTCAAATCAAACTTATAAAATTCGACTTGAGAGATTATTTGAGCTTTTCTTTTTTGCCGGTAAGCAAATGATTGATAATCATCAAAAATTTGCGGACTTATTATTATCAGATTATCAAAAAACCGGCTCTCAAGGTAAGTTAAATTTTCTCAGGCAAAACAAAATATTCCAAGTAAAACGAAATCGTCAAAACCCTATTCCCAAAAGACAAATTCAACATCTAAGAAAACAAGAATTATCCAAATATTTTTAGGGATATTCCCGGAATAAAAATATCCCAATCACGACACCCAAAAGATAACTATAATCTTTGGTAAATAATATCTTTGCCCCAAGTTTATGAATAGCAAAATCAATCGGTTAAGTTTAAAAAGTCAAGGGATGACAGCATATGCACAGACTCGTAAACTTTTATCCTTAAGTGAATTTATTGCCGCAAAAAAATTTAAACTAAGCAAAGATCAAACAAATTTCTATGTAAATATTGAAGTTTCTTCGGTAAACAGTCGGTTTTTGGATTTTAGTTTTCGCAGTAATGAACAATTAAAAATTTTAGAACCCACCACCCGAAGCATTTTTAAAAAAATATTTGAACGCGGCAGAATAAGTTTTGCAATTAATTTTGAACCAAATAGTTCATCAGAATTTAATACATATGCAGAGACTGGGAATAAGCATCTAGTTTCGAAGCTAAATGCTGTAAATATTAAAAATTTTCAATCAGCAATTATTAAACAATTTCCTAATGCCAAACAACTCTCAGTATTTGAAATAATAAAATTACTAGAAACTATTTCAAACAATTCCCTGTCCAATCAATCAATAAATCAAGTAAATTTCAAATATTGGCATTTACCTGAAGTAAAAAATAAAGCAATAAAGATTTTTTCACCATTAATTATCGAAGTAGCTGAGAAATTATTATCTGCAAGAATTAATGAAGCTTCAGGAATTATTATTTTAATGAAAGAAAAATGCAAGCAAATACAAAAAATAATTCCTAAATTAACTAAATATAACAATAATGAAAAAAAACAAGCTTTAACTAAAATTAAAAAGCAAGTAAATTCACTTGCGATAAACTTAGATCCTCAACGTTTGGCACAAGAATCAGCAATCTTAGCAACTAAAATCGATGTTACTGAAGAAATCGAAAGATTAGAAATTCATCACAATTCATTAATCAAATTAATAAATAGTAATAAGACAACAATGGGAAAACCACTGGAATTTTTACTCCAAGAAATTAACCGGGAAGCAAACACCATAGCGGCTAAAACTTCAACCAATCGAATTACCAATCTCATATTAGAACTTAAAATGACTTTAGAGAAAATTCGCGAGCAGGCGCAAAATTTGCAATAGTTTAAAAATAGTTTTTTCGATGAATAATCCAAATAAGCTGACAATTAAAATTAAAGGTATGTCATGTGTTGCTTGTGCTACTCGACTTCAAAAAGCTCTCAATCAAATACCTAAAATTTCCGCGCAAGTGAACTTTGCTACTGAAACTGCAATTATTAATTCTTCATCATCTATCAATAATCAGCAGATTTTAACTTCGATTAATCAAGCTGGCTTTCAAGGAGAGTTTCCCAAAGATAGCAATAATAGCAATATTCAAGTAGCTAAAAATAAAGCATCGGTAAATTTTATTAACTTATCACCTGAATTCAAGCAGTTTTTGGGGGCAGCGATTTTTTCAGCACCATTTATTCTGCTAATGAGTGTGATGATTTTGAGGTTTATTCAAAGTTTTGAGTTATTTAGTTTTATTTCAATTCCCAANTGGCATCTACCTCCTTTAATTCAATTTTTATTAGCATCGNTAGTTCAATTTATCTTTGGAAAGAATTTTTATATATCAGGCTGGCGAGCATTTCGNNGNGGNTCTGCGAATATGGATACTTTGGTCGCCTTAGGCACCACTTCTGCATATCTTTTGAGCACTTTTGTATGGATTTTTAATATTGATTTTGTCGGGCTTTACTTTGAAGCCTCAGCCGGAATCATAACATTTGTCTTACTCGGTAAATATTTAGAATCGCGAGCTAAAAAAAGTTCCCAATCTGCACTTGATGCGTTACATAAGTTAAAACCGGCAACCGCCAGAAAACTATCAAATAAAACTGAAGATTTTGATTCAACCATTGAAGTTGAGGCAAATCAACTAAAAGTTGGGGATCGAATTATCGTAAAAAGTGGCGAAAGCATTCCTGCTGATGGCAAGGTTATAAAAGGTAATGCCAATATTGATCAATCAATGCTAACTGGTGAATCTCTACCAAAAAAGATAGATATTGGGGATAATGTATATGCGGCTACTATCAATTCCGACGGATTATTAATTATTGAGGTTAGCCAAACCAGTAATCATAGCTTACTGGCAAATATTATTAATATGGTTAGTCAAGCACAAGGTTCAAAAGCAAAAATTCAAAAACTAGTTGATCGAATTGCTGAGGTTTTTGTTCCGACTGTAATTGTAATTAGCTTTATTACTTTTATTGGATGGTTGGTCGCCGGCTTTTTGGGAATTTATAGTTTTACCAATCTCAATCCCACAAATACTAATATTATTTTAATGTCAATAATCAATGCAACAACTGTTTTGGTTATTGCCTGCCCTTGCGCTGTGGGTTTAGCAACCCCGGTTGCAATTGTAGTTGCAATAGGCAAAGCCGCCCAAATTGGAATATTGGTTCGTGATTTTGGAGTTTTTGAAAGATTAATAAAAATAAATCGTATTGGTTTTGATAAAACCGGGACTCTAACAATCGGCAAACCCCGGCTTACAAAAATTAAAACTTTTTTGGGTATAGATGAAAATAAAGCTTTACAAATTGCCGGAACTTTAGAATTAGGTTCTAATCATCCACTTGCAATAGCAGTATTAAATGAGAATAATTTAAGAAATATTGCATTAGCTACTCCTGAGCAAATTAAAAATCACCCCGGACTAGGGATTGAAGGATCAATTAATAATATTAACTATTTTTGTGGTTCAGCAAACTTCTTGATCTCCAAAGGTATTAATATTCAAAAAGATGATATCCCCAATACCAATGATGCTTTGTTATTTTTAGCCAATCAAGATTCTCTTTTAAGCATATTTGCTTTTCGAGATGAACTACGAGATAATTCAACCAAAGCAATAAAAGAATGGTTAGCTAGAGAAATGAAAATATCGATTATTTCGGGAGATCGTCAGGAAGTTGTTCAATCATTTCTTTCGCAAGAGCTTCAGGCAAATATTTTACAACATGGCGAAATAACTGCTAATCTTTTACCCAAAGGTAAGTTAAATAAAATAAAGACTTGGCAGAATAATAATGAAATAGTTATGATGATTGGCGATGGAATTAACGATGCCCCGGCTTTAGCTATGGCGGATGTAGGAATTGCTATAGGTGCGGGTAGTGAAGCCGCAATTCAAAGTGCGGATATTTCATTATTAAAAAACGATATATTGCAAAGCATAAGGATATATGATCTGGCACATGCAAGTTTTGCGACAATTAAACGCAATTTATTTTTTGCTTTTATTTTCAATTCTTTGGGAATTCCCTTAGCAGCATTGGGATACATTAATCCCTTAGTAGCAGGAATTATGATGGCATTGAGTTCACTAACAGTAGTTTGTTCGTCTTTGCTTTTAAAACTTTGGCAAGCAAAGGTTTAATATATTCCAATATTAATTCAGTTAGATTTAGCGTTCAGCGTTAATTAATGTTCCAACCCCGGAATCGGTAAACAATTCCAATAAAATTGCATGATCAATGCGACCATCGATTATATGGACTTGCGGAACTCCATGACGGGCAGCAACTATTGCCGCATCAATTTTGGGAATCATCCCACCGCTAATGGTGCCATCAGCAATTAAATTATCTACAATTGTCGGAGTTATACCGGTTATTAATTTTTGATTTTTATCCAAAACCCCAGTAATATTAGTTAACAATATTAATTTACTTGCCTGTAATGCAACTGCAAGCTTGCCCGCTACAGTATCGGCATTAATATTATAACTTTGACCATTTTTATCAACCCCTATCGGAGCCACAATTGGAACATAACCACCTTGATATAAATGACGAATAATTTGGGGATCGATACTTTCAATTTCCCCAACCATTCCTAGATCAACCATTTTCTTATCAATTTCGATTTGCGGTTTTTTAGAAACTTTAATAAAATTGCCATCTTTACCGGTAACGCTAATTGCTCTGCCGCCATTTTTTTGCATCATCGAGACAATTTTTTTACTGATTTGACCTCCCAATACCATTTCCACAATATCCATAGTGTCGTTGTCGGTAACCCTAAGTCCACTAATAAATTCACCTTGTTTGCCAATTTTCGCTAGCATCGCATCAATTTGCGGTCCGCCTCCATGAACCACAATTGGATTGATTCCTACAGCTTTTAATAAAACTATATCTAAGGCAAATTTTTCCAATAACACATCATTACTAATTGCATTACCGCCAAACTTGATAACCATTGTTTTTTCGGCAAAACGATTAATATAAGGCAGCGCCTCGATTAATATATTTGCTACTTCTTTGTTATATATACTCATGGTTATCAAATGGTTTTAAGTATTGGATGTATCAAAAAGATTTTAACATACGATCTTTTGATAATTAAAGAAGAGGACAGCTGATGAAAGTAAACTAATAATTAAGTTCAAAAAATTAAGTTATAATTTTGCCTCGTAATAACGCATTCCTCGATAGCTCAGTTGGTAGAGCGCCGGACTGTTAATCCGTTGGTCGTTGGTTCGAGCCCAACTCGAGGAGCCAATAAAATTTCCGCAATATCAAATTATTCAAGGAAATTTGCATTCCATAAAATTCCCTAAATTTACCATAAACTACCCCTTTTTTAAATTTGATT
>Ga0049116_10000143_pt1 | contig 15744 bp, 8 predicted proteins | sample WorMetvacBELIZE2_FD_55049 | JGI IMG/M metagenome (GOLD analysis project Ga0049116, IMG submission 55049) | Marine gutless worms symbiont microbial communities from Max Planck institute for Marine Microbiology, Germany - Olavius vacuus BELIZE.2 | ecosystem: Host-associated > Annelida > Digestive...
ACTGGTTTTCATCGGAGTTGGATGGGCGTTTTTTGATCTCAGGAATCTCCGGTACATCGTCCATGGACTATTTTTTCGATCTCGGTTTTTCCATACCTCCAGGCCCTATGCATGTAGCATGGCACGCGNAGCTAAGCATTCAAGGAAATCAGGAAACAGCCTTTATCGATCAGATGAGTTTCAGTTCGGAGCATGCTAGCATAGAATACTCAGGAAATTTCAGCTTACAAGAATTAGGCCCCCGGGGACACCTANCCNTCAAATTGGAAGATGACCTACTGAAATACCCGGTAAGTGCGGCTTTCAATCTGAAAACGACAGGCGCAACGATTTCCGCTGAACCTGTCCTTGTTCAAGCAGCGGATTTAGTTTTTCATGATTTCCGGTTTCTTGTCATTCGGGAAAGCCATGCCTATGCCCTTTCCCTTCTGGCCGTGCCGGTTCAACCAGATGATAGTGCAGCACGCAGTTTGTTTATCGATGCACTGATCGACTTCGGTTCCGAGCCCGTGATATATGGCTTTGCCGATATGGCTGGTTTTGATTCTTCCAATATATTNAAACTTGTTGGTTTGGGCAGNATTGATAGCATTGGTATCTTCCAGAACTCATCCTTAAACCTCANAAGCTACTTTGAAGCAAACAATGAGTCTTGGGCGCTCACTGTTGAAGAGGTCAATTTCACACACAATGAAAATCCGTCAAATAGCGTATCATTCCGGGGCAGAATGTCCCCTGAGAGCTGGTCGTTGGACAATCTTCGCATTTCCTGGAATAGCTATGTCGTTAACGGATCTGTATTTGGCAAAGCATCGAACAAGGTGGGAGCTGCTCGTGGGCGTTTTGTTATTCAGGAAGAGGTTTTTCCTTTTAATGTGAACTGGTACGCTGATGGCAGAGTACACCTGATGAGCAATTTCGGCCTTTCTGCCAACATAGGCCCTCAATCGCTCAATGGAAGGTCAATCCAGGTACTTAGTCAAAATAGCTTCCTGCCGCTACCANATGGACAGTTGGTTTCACACTTCGATATCAGAGGACGTATCGCGCGCCATGATTGGGAAATTTATCTTAATACCTTCACTATGTCTTTCTCCGAGCTCACACATCGCNCAGATATTGATTTGCGGNTGAATGGAACCATCAATCAGGAAAGTATCGTACTACCGAAAATAATCCTCATCGACGATATCGGTGAATTAAAGGGAAATATGGTAGTGGAGAGAATGAGTGAGCACAACCAATTGAAAGGACGTTTGTTTTTCTCTGGAATAGAAGGGGAATTTTATGATCTAGGGCTTCGCAAAAATGGTCCTGTATGGGATGTCGGATTGGAAATTCGAGATGCATGGATGAATCGCATGGGAGGAGATCGCGTTTCCGGTCAACTTAATTTATCAGGCAGGATGAATGGCACTCTGGAGAGTCCGATTGTTGAGCTTAAGCTGGAAACGGAAAATGGGGTTCTTGACGATCATCCTTTCCACACTGAGGCCAAAGCTACAATGAGCTCAGGGCGCTTGCGACTGCAGGATATCTTCTATGAGCATAAAGGAGTTGCGCTGAAACGCGGATTGGCGCTGGTAAATCTCAATGAAGGATTCCTGAAGACAACAGCTGAACTGCAAGCCCATTACAATCAAGTTCCTGTTTCCACTGGATTCTCGCTGGCCATGGATTTTGGACACAAGCTAGCACTGACAGAACTTCGCGAGATCGGCAATGGCGAGTTTAGTGGAACTTTGGCAACTCAAAAGCTGCTNTGGAACAGCAAAGAGCATATGCCGGCTTTCACATTTCATTTCGTCAAGGATGCTGACGGTTTTACAGTACAGTCTCCGGACGCGAAAGTACTGAACGTAAACTACGATTATGAGTCTGGCGAATTAGATGTTCNCTCAGGCGCCCCCATGCCAATTATGGTACGCGGTGGTGGTACATTGAAAGACGCGCAGGCAGATCTTTCTTTTCCCGAACTTGAGATAGACCCCGTGTTGATAAACTATGTGATGCTGCGGGATCCCATCCTGCTTCAGTACTATGTAGTTTTCCAATCAGGCCGATTTATTGGCAATTTAGATCTCATTGGGCCTATAAACGACCCTAACCTCTATGGCACCATCCATGTGGAAAACCTGAAGGTTGATACCCCCTACACATATGCGAGCATCAAGCCGGCCGATACAGAAATACACCTCAATGGAGACCGCGTCAGCGTAGATCGGATTGAGATTCCCGTTGGGCAAGGAATCATGTACGGGGAAGGATATCTGGTTCTCGACCAATGGATAATCAGCGAATTCGATATGATTTACGGGGGAAAAGCAGGCGCCAATGGCGCCGGAGTTCCGGTTTTNTATCCTTTAATTGGAGTTGATTTGGACGGCCTTTTTACCGGTGAAATTCGTATGNCAGGCGGCAATAACCGGTTTTTGCTCACGGGGGATTTTTGGTTTCCTTATCTAAAGGCTTCGTTAGGTTCGCCAGTGATTCCCACCCCTCAGCCGATACTAGGAGCTGAGCCGCCATCTGTTTTCCTCGATTTCAACTTTATTACTGGGAACAACAATGCCTTTTTCCTTCCCAACGAGCAGGTAAAAATTGTCAAAGCCATCGCAGAACCTGAGAACGCAGTCAATCTTAAATACAGCTCAGAGTCGAAAACCATGGCCTTTACAGGCCGAATTCCCATTAAATCCGGTGATATATTCTATTTTGATCGGGATTTTCAGATTACCGAAGGTTCGATAGAATTCAATGAATCGCTAGAGGTTTTCGATCCGATACTGGCCTTTCAAGCGGAAACACGCGTTAAGGACGAACTGGGTGAAAATATCACGGTTGCGTTGGTTTATAATGCCCCCATCATGTCTGATTTCAACCCGAGAATTATTACAATCCCCCCACGTTCCGAATCCGAAATCCTCGCTCTTTTCGGCCAGGCGGTGATACCCTATTCGGAACCAGGCGATACCGACGCTGCGAATACCGTTTTATTGGCCACGGGCGGGATGTTTGGACAAGTGGGTTTTGTGCAGCCATTCGAGGAGGTCTTGAGAAAGGGCTTCAACCTTGATATGGTAACTATTCAAACGGATATAGTCGAGAACACACTGGCACAGGGACTGAAACGAAATAACGATGTCAACAGTGAGAATACCGGATCTTTTGGCTTGGGACAGTACCTGGATAATACAAGCTTATTCGTTGGGAAGTACATAGGGAATGACTTGTTTGTTTCGGGCACATTGTCGGCGAATTATTTCGAAGGCCAGCGGCTTCAGTCTGTTTTTGGCGGCCTTGAATTTGAAACGTCTGTCAACCTTGAGATGGAAACCCCATTTTTNAATTTGGGATGGTCTTACTTGCCAGGCTCGTTGACTTCCCGTTCTTTTGTTGAGGATAACCGCATATCCCTGAGATGGCAGTTTGCTTTCTGAGTCAGTCTGCATGCTATTATCCGCTCGGCAATAAGGGGCATGAATGGAGCGTTTGAAATTACTATTGCTTTTACTCATCGTTTTTCCTGTAAATCTGACTGCGCAAGAGGAAGATTGGTATCTCAACAAGCCTATATCAGAAATCCGTTTTGATGGATTGACGTCGATTTCGGTAAATGAACTCATGGGCATTGTCCGCCCCTATTTTGGTNNGCCCTATACGGATGATCTCTCGTGGGATATTCAGGGCAAGCTTTATGCCTTAGATTACTTCAATATCATCATTCCGAAAATCATTCCTGCAGAATCGGACGCCGAAAGTGTTATTCTCATTTTTCAGGTTGAAGAGAAACCTCTGGTTGATGATGTGGTTTTCGCNGGTAATTCGGGAATAAGGAAAGGAGAGCTTGCCGATACAGTACTGGTGAAGGTGGGCGATCTTCTCAGTCCCGATGCTCTTCGTGCTGATGAGCAAGTGATTATTGATTATTATCTTGAAAAAGGCTTTATAGATGTTGAAGTTAGCTCTAGCTACACCATTGATGAACAGAACAATNATGCCATTGTTCTCTTCACTATCAATGAGGGCAGTCAGACAAAAATTAGCGGAATTCTATTTGTCGGCAACGATAAGCATGTGCCCGACAATGCTCTTAGAAACCTCATAAAGACAAAGGCGCAATCTCTTTTCAACAAAGGTCTTTTTGTTGAAACCAAGCTACAAGAAGATGTGAAATCCATTGAACGTTATTATGGCGATCGGGGGCTTATTGATGCCAGAATTCTTGATGTTAACAAGGAAATTGTTCTGGATGAGAAGCAAAACCTGCGNAAAATGCGTATCACCTTCGTTATTGAGGAAGGTGATGTATGGTCATATGGCGGTATGACGTTCCACGGCAATCGTGTCTACTCGGATACTGAGCTTGAGGAGGTTACAGCTCAGCAAGCTGGTAAAGTTTTTAACCGTACCAAATTTCAAATCGATTTTCAGAACATCTCAGATCTTTATTACGAAAATGGCTACATTTTCAATAATTTCACATACGAAGAAATAAGGACTGAAAGCAGTCGTGAAATTACCTATGCTGTTANGATCGTCGAACGAGACCGTGCCCATATCGAGAACATCATCATCCGAGGGAATGACAAAACCAAATCCTATGTTATCCGAAGGGAAATACCTTTGGAGGAAGGTGAGGTTTTCAGTAAGGCAAAAATCGTTGAAGGAATGATGAATCTTCACAATCTTCAGTTTTTTGATGTTGTAGAACCGCAGCCCTATCCTAGCGAAACTGATGGCTTGATGAACCTCATTATCGATGTATCCGAAGGAAAAACTTCGGATATCGGATTTGGACTTTCCTTCTCAGGTGGCCCTGATTTTCCCATTTCGGGGCTATTCAANTGGAAAGACCGAAATTTCTTCGGTCGTGGACAGGAAGTGGGTGCGGAAGCGAGGATATCACGCGACGTTCAGAGTGTTACCGTCCAATTCACTGAGCCCAAGTTACTCGGGCGCCGTTGGTCGGGAGGAATCAGTCTGAGCTGGGAACATGATGTNAATCACCGTATCAATCAGGATATTGATGGGAATGGCCTCCCTGACCCCTATGACTCATGGCAGGTATACAACGCCGTGGGTCGTGTTGTCCCCCCCGACCATCAGATGGTGTATAATTCGCATTATATTTCACCAGGATTCACCACTGGCAATATCTGGCCAACACGATACGGACGCTTCGGCATATCNGGTGGATTGCGGTCAACTTGGGAATACATCAATTATGATGAGACAATTAACAGGCCTCATAACCCCGATATTCGAGATAATCTGCACACTTGGAAATATGATGATACCGTTTTTGTAAAGATTTCCTGGGATACACGCGATCTANTTTTTGATGCAACAAAAGGATTTGTCCTCAGCGAAAAACTGACTTTTGCGGGAATTCTGCCTACGTCGCGACGGGAATACATTAAGAGTGTGTCTCGGTTCAGTTATTCTTACATGCTCTTCGATATTCCGGTGAACGATGAAGGTGGTACTTTCCGNAGTGTTTTGTACCTCAATTCCGCATTCCAGGCGCTATTTAACAAACCATGGTCCGATATCGAATCAGATAGCCAGCGAGATGGTTTCTATGTCGATGGCATGTTTATTGCTCGCGGATGGGTTCCCAAATCAGGATACCGGTATCTGTGGGATAATACTGTACAACTGAAATTTCCCATCGTACCCAGTATTCTGGCATTCGATATTTTCTTTGATGCCGTCGGTNCTTGGGTTGTAACTCAAGGTGATTATTCCACCAGCAACGCCCTCAATAATATGCATATCAGCGACTGGCGCTTCAGTTTGGGNGGCGGACTTCGGTTTGCCAATCCCCAGTTTCCCATTGGGATTTATCTTGTTAAGAAGTTCAAATGGGATAATCAGGGCAACATCAATTGGACTCCCGAACCCCGANATACGGAGTTCAAAAATGGAGGTTTAGACCTTGTTGTTGCCTTCAGCTTGGATATTTATTAGGAGACTCTGGATGAGAAATTCTTCTTTTTCTGTTGTGTATGTGTTGGCGGCATTGATCACCGTTCCTCTGAGTGCTGANCAGATTACAAAAATTGCNGTTNTGGACTATACAAAANTTCTTTCGGCCTTTTATGCCGATTCGGCCGCGGTTCGACGCATTGAAAAAATGAAAGAGGTTTTTGCTGCCGATGTACGCAAAATGCAGGAGGAAATACAGAGCCTNGAGGAAGAAAAACTGGAAGCCGAAAATGCTGGAAAATCGCGNGAGGCATTGAANATAGATAAACGCATTCAAGATAAGAAAGAGTATTACCAGGATTTTGTCAGAGTGAGGGGAAATAGGATTCAGCAATCCTCTGCCAAACTTGGGGCCAACAATGAACTTGCCAAGGAAATTCTTCAGGAGATTCAATATGTTGCTGAATCACGGGGATTCAGCATTGTGCTAAAACGCTCTGATCCTGATCTTCTATGGTGGAACTACGAGGTGGATATCACGGAACTGGTTCTCCAGCGTCTGATGAGTAAGAAATAGCAGGCAAAAAGACTGGCCAGGATGGCAGAGACAAAAGAAACAACACCCATGTTCCAGCAATATGCGGAACAAAAAAGGAAGCACAAGGATGCGGTTCTTTTTTTTCGAATGGGGGATTTCTATGAGATGTTCAAGAGCGATGCCATTGAAATCAGCCGATTGTTAAATCTCACTCTGACACATCGGCAGGGCATACCTATGTGCGGCATACCCTATCATGCGGCTTCTAACTACATTGGAAGACTCTTAAAGCTTGGCAAGAAGATTGCTATTTGTGAGCAAATTGAACTGCCGCAAAATGGAAAGGGCTTAGCAAAAAGAGAAGTCATTGAGGTGGTGACACCTGGAACCGTTGTCGATGACAGGTATCTCGATGATTCTGCCAACAACTATTTAGCCGCGGTGGCCGGAGATATCGCTCGATTGGCCTTCGCTTATATCGATCTCTCGACGGGTGAATTTCGGGCTACAGTTTTAGAAGACGTTCCTCCTCGAGATGGTCTCAGGCGGGAGCTAGCCTGTACATCACCCCGTGAACTGATTATACAGGAAAGCCTTTTGGAATCAAGCGAGTATTCTTTTTTGATTGATGAGGATATCGTTATTGACAGGATGCCGGACTGGTATTTCGATTACGCTGCATCCGCCGAACGTCTCACGAAACAATTTGGTACGGTAAATCTTAAGGCCTTCGGTCTTAAATCCCACGATCCACGCATTCCTGTTTCCGGTTCAATCCTTGAGTACCTTGAAGATAAACACCATCGATTGCTACCTCATATTAGTTCGCTTCAATTATANGGGAATTCCGATTCGATGGGTTTGGACGAGTCTACAATCAAAAACTTGGAACTCGTACGAAATCTTCAAGATGGCAGCCGTTCCTTCACTCTCCTTGACACGCTGGATCACACAAAAACAGCTCCCGGCGCGCGTTTACTCAGAAAGAGAATTCTCCAGCCATTTTCCAATATCGCAGAGTCTATTTCTCATCATGAGAGGGTGGATCGGCTCTATCACGACCAGAGTATGCTATCGGCTCTCCGCGATGCGCTTTCGAGTATTTTGGATATGGAGCGTCTTGCTGCGCGAAGCGCCATGGACAAGGCTCATGCCAAAGATTTGATAGCCATACGAGATTCATTGAAAAAGTGTGTTAAGATTCGGACCATTGTTGATGTCACGTTATTGGATGATGGGCAAGGTGAGCTCAATCGCCTCTTTGATTCATTGGCCGAACTGGCAGAATATCTTCAGCGGTCTCTCATGGAAGATCCCTCGATACTTNTAAATGAAGGCCGTTTAATACGCGCAGGCTGGAATACAGAGGTGGATAGGATGAGGCTGCTAAGAGATGAAGGACATANTCTTCTCAATGCCTATGTGGCAGAGGAAAAAGCGGCCACCGGNATTGGATCGCTTAAGCTCAAATATAATCGCATACTCGGCTATTTTCTCGAAATTTCCAAAATNCAATCGGAAGCTGCGCCCTCAAGATTCAGAAGACGACAATCACTCGCGCAAGTTGAAAGGTTCTCCACAGATCGTCTTGACNAACTTGAGAATGAGATTAGCAGTGTTGGCGAGCGACTTGTGGAACAAGAACGAAAGGTATTTCTAGTAGTTCGCGCGCGTGTGAAAGAGGAAGTTCCCCGACTCATGCGGGCGGCACTGATTGTGGCCAACATCGATGTTGTACAAAGCTTCGCCCATGCCGCAACCGAGTATGGCTATGTGCGACCNAGGATGGTAGAGGAGCCATTAACCGACATTGTGGGCGGTCGACACCCGGTGGTGGAACACCATATGCCTCATGGTTCTTTTGTACCCAACAGCGTACACCTTTCCGGNGAGAAGCACTCTTTCGCGCTTGTTACCGGTCCGAATATGGCCGGTAAATCCACGGTTCTCAGACAAGTAGCGCTCCTCACTCTTATGGCTCAAATAGGAAGTTACATACCTGCTGATTCAGCAGTNATCGGTGTTGCAGACCGTATCTTCTGCAGGGTTGGGGCCTCGGATAATTTGGCGCGGGGCGAATCAACATTCTTGGTGGAAATGAATGAGACAGCGAATATCCTACGCAATGCCAGCTTCAGAAGCTTAGTTATCATGGACGAAGTAGGTCGAGGAACCGGTACTGCTGATGGCCTNGCGATTGCCCGAGCAGTGTGCGAATACCTTTTGGAAAACCCGTGCCCAAGAACACTTTTTGCTACCCACTACAGGGAATTAACCCACATCAAACATCCTAAGATGATGAATCTATCAATGGCTGTCCGCGAGGTTGGCAATGATGTGGTATTCACGAAAAATCTTGTTGCCGGAGCAGCCGAAGCTTCCTATGGCATACATGTGGGAGCCTTAGCAGGACTGCCATCTGCGGTTGTGTCAAGAGCGAAAGAGCTGCTGGATGAATATGAGAGATATTCGCTGCCCGAAAAANCCGCCCCACAGTCTCATGAAACAAGCACAAAGCCAACCACGCTCTTCAATCCAAGCGATCTCATGGTGGATTTACTCCGGGGATTGGATATCGATTCCATTACGCCCTTGGAATCGCTAAAAATTCTTGCACGATGGAAGGAGGAATTGGGAAGCGATCTGTAAAAGTTTCAAGCAGAGAAGCTTCTTTCGCTGTCATGAATTCGCATGAAGTTTACACTGTTTCGATGTCCGGTATGCGGAAAAGCAGCTCAGGCTTTCCTTGAGCCGTGTGTGGAATGCCTGGATGCCTTGAACAATGAGTATTCGGAAACCTGTACACGATGCTCTGCGGATCTTGCCGGCAGCGACAACCCATGTCCCCAGTGTCGAACAGGTTCAGCGGCTATTGACGGAATAAAAGCTGTCGGAGCATGGTCGGGAGTGCTTCGAGAATGGCTATCAACGTTTAAATTTGGTGGTGATTCCCGTACTGCGGGAAAGTTAGCGGAGTTATTATTCTGCCGTTGGGAGGAAGAATGGGCTGGAATACCAGTAGTGCCGGTACNGCCTAGATTTATGCGGGTGTTTCGAGACGGGTTCGACCCTGTTGGACTGATTGCCAAAACACTCAAGGNCCGCGGAGTTCCCGTTGAGAATCTACTTCTTAGAAAAGGAGGGCAAGCTCAGAAGTCATTAACAAAGGAAGAACGACTCGCCGGGGCCGCTCTCGATTTCAGATTCCGTTTTTCTTCACAGCTCGACAAGAAAGACTATGTTATGCTGGATGATGTCACAAGCACTGGCGCGACATTGAATAAATGCGCAGAGCTGCTGAAAAGCGCCGGGGCGCATAGGATTTTTGCTCTCGTGATTTGTCGTGCATGAGTTTTGTAGCTATTGACCTTTTACATTGCAACTGTTAGTATACAAAGCGTNCAGGAATATGNAGCTGATTTAAAGAGCCCGCAACGCGGTCTCTTTTTTTTGATCTTCAAAAGCGGAAACTATGGAAATCAACCAGGATTTGACAAGTATTGTCTCGCCCCTGCTCCACGCTATGGGCCTTAACTTGATTGAATACTCCATCGGGCGCCATCGTGGTAATATCAAGTTGAACCTGGTTCTCTATAAAAACGGAGGCATCAGTCTGAATGACCTTGCGAAAGCTCAGAAGATTCTCAGGCCGCGTCTGGAGCTGGTATATAATAGGAACAGTTTATCAGTGGAAATTTCATCCCCCGGGTTATCACGGGTAATCAAAAATCAGTTGGAATACCGTGTCTTTGTCGGNCGGGATATCAAGCTGCTTGTCGATGAACAGTGGATTGGCGGCAGGCTCATGGGGACAGATGATACCAGCGTCCGCATCATTACTCCTCAGGATGAGCTTACTATACCCTTGAAAAGGATTAAAAAGGCTAGGCTTGATTAGGAAATAAAGGAGATTATGTAGATAATGAATGCCGATTTTGCCGACTCTATAAAGCTTATCCAATCGGAACGTGGTATAACCGAGGATTTGGTACTGGCCACCATCGAAGAATTTCTGTTGGCAGCTTACAAGAAAACGTTTGGAACTTCCGATAACGCTGTCGTTCGTTTTTCTGATACCGGTGAAGAGGTATCGATTTTCGCGAGGAAAGTTATTGTGGATGATGAGGATCTTTATGATCCGGTGTCCGAGATTGAACTCGCCGATGCCCTTCGACTCAACGATGAATGTGAAATTGGCGATGAGCTTCTTATCGAGATTAATCCTAAAGATTTTGACCGCAGCGCGATTCAGAGCGCGAANCAAAAAGCCAAGCAGAACTTGCGGGAAATTCAGAAAGACACCCTATACTCAGAATTCAAAGATAAGGTTGGTGAAATGATCATCGGCTATTATCAAAGAGAAAAGAACGGAACAGTATTTGTCGATCTNGGTAGAACCGANGGGATTCTTCCCAAGCGNTTTCAATCCCCCCGCGAAGAATATCATCAAGGTGATCGTATAAAGGCTATGATTGCCGAAGTTAAAAAGGCCCCGACAGGACTGGAGATTATCCTCTCTCGATCCCATGGCGAGTTTGTGAGGCGGATCTTCGAATTGGAAGTGCCGGAGATTTATGACGGCACGGTTGGTATTTTCAAGATTGTAAGGGAACCGGGATATNGAACAAAAGTGGCCGTTTATTCCAATCGCGATGATGTTGATCCTGTTGGCGCATGCGTTGGTCTCAAAGGCATTCGGATTCAAGCTATTGTGCGGGAGCTGGAAGGAGAAAAAATAGATATTGTAAAATACGATAACGATCCGATTACCTTTATGCGCAATGTTTTAAGNCCGGCCGTGGTACAAGACATCGTGGTTTTGGATGCCGCTAAACGCCAGGCTCTTGCCATTGTTCCCGAGCAGCAACTCTCTCTTGCTATTGGAAAACAGGGTTTGAATGTCAGGCTGGGCAATCGTCTTGTTGACTGGAATATCGATGTGAAGACAGAAGCACAATTCTCAGAAATGGATGTGGCGATTGAAATGAGCAGGGCCGCGTCGGATCTGTTCAGCGGCATCGTCGCTGAAGAAGAAATTACGCGGATCAGTGAACTTCCGGATATATCAGAGCGCCTCGTATCTCTATTGAAGGAAAACGGAATCGAGCTTATCGAAACCCTCATCAGCCTAACGTCAACAGAGCTGGAAGGACTTGCCGGCCTTAGTCCAGACGATGCTGAGCAAATTCGTAAAATCATTGAAGATAACGTGGAAATCATTGAAAGTAATGAAGAGGCGAGTCCCACTGACACAGTGGACACTGACCCAGCTTCTCAGAAAGTCGAAGTTGGAGCTGAAACTTATGAATGCCCGGNATGTAAGCAACCAATCGCGATNGATATGTTAAACTGCCCAAGTTGCGGTGTGGGTTTGAGTTTTGAGATAGAGGAAATTGAGGAGCAGGAAGCGTAGATAAAATGGCCGAAGACAACGAAAAAACAAAACCGAAAGCCACTCTGATTAAACACCGCAAAAGTGGGCCAGTGAATACGGTTTCAACCGATGAACCGGTTCAATCGGATGCTAAGAAAGTTGTTGTGGTGAAAAAAAAGGTTGTCGTTAAGAAAACACCGAAATCCGTCTCTGCGGCAGCGACAGCAAAACAAGTCTCTCCTTCTGATAGCCCCAAAAAAACTACTGAGCATGCCAAGGTACTGGTTAGTAAAAACGAAAAGACAATTCCCAATACAGAAGTTTCAGAGAAGGTTGATCAAAAAACTGCCGATTCTGAGGCCAAGAGGCCCAAGGCTGGCACTAAAGCCGAAATTCGAACCACCGAAAACCGTTCTTCATCGGCCGATGAGGGCCGTGATGGCGAGCTCTCATCTTCGGAAAGAGTCACCTCGGGAAAGGATACCGTTGCCTCTCCGCCCAAGCGTGTCGGCGCCTCACAGGCGGGTGTTCAGGTACTGGAAACCCGACGTACCGGCGGTCGAGCGGGAGTTGTCGCAGGCAGACGAGTAGACCCTGGTTCCAGACGTCGTGAGGGGAATCGAGTCGGACAGTTTAGCGGGCGCCCTGAAAGCTATCATCGCAAGCCTGACGCTACTGGTCGGCCTGGTGGCTACAACCGAGGTCCCGGTGGCCAAGGCACATCAAGTGGTAGTCGCCCTGGCGGTCGCTTCGGCGCCGGCAGATCCGGTGGTTTTGGCACTGCTCCTGCGGCTCCACCACCGGTGAGTAGAAGCAAGAAATTCTATAAAGCCAAGAAAACCTACGAGAAGCGTAAGGAAGAGCAGGAGAAGCTCTACCAATACGCTCGCAAGAAGCAGGTAGTTCAGGCGAACCCGGTTCCCAAAGAAATCGAAATTATGGAAGTAATTGCGGTTTCTGAACTTGCGCGAAAAATGAATCTGAAGGCTTCAGACCTTATTTCCAAACTCATGGAAATGGGTATGATGGTATCCATCAACCAACAGATTGATGCTGAGACAGCAACCATACTTGCCGATGACTACGATTGCAAGGTAAAAATTGTCAGTCTGTATGACGAAACCATTATCGAATCCGATATCGATCATGCTGATGAAATGAGACAGCGCCCGCCCATCGTAACAGTGATGGGGCATGTCGATCATGGTAAAACAAAACTACTGGACGCCATTCGCAGCACCGATGTTGTATCCGGTGAGCATGGTGGCATTACCCAGCATATCGGCGCATATATGGTGCATACGGCCAGGGGAAATATTACTTTCCTCGATACCCCCGGACATTCGGCATTTACCATGATGAGAGCCCGTGGCGCACAGATAACCGATCTGGTAGTTCTGGTTGTGGCAGCTAACGATGGCGTGATGCCTCAAACGGTGGAGGCTATCCAGCATGCGAAGGAGGCTAAGTCTCCAATTGTTGTTGCCATCAACAAAATGGATCTACCGGAAGCGAATCCGGAGAAAGTGAAACAACAACTCTCAGAGTATGAACTCCTACCCGAGGATTGGGGTGGTTCCACTCAATTTATTGAGATTTCGGCCTTGGAGCGTGAGGGGATATCTGATCTATTGAGTGTGTTGATACTGGAAGCGGAAATGCTTGAACTCAAGGCCAACTGGGATCGCAAGGCGGATGGCAAAATCATCGAATCCAAGGTTGATCAGGGACGCGGTATTGTCTCCACTGTTCTGGTCGAGAAAGGCACTCTTCGTATCGGTGATGCCTTTGTCGCGGGAATTTTTCACGGAAAAGTTCGGGCGATGTTTGATGATAAAGGCATNGCCCTGAAGGAAGCAACACCCTCCATGCCCGTGGAAATCCTGGGATTCTCGGGTGTTCCCGATGCGGGAGACCCATTTCAGGTAATCGAAAGTGAGAGGGAAGCCCGCCAATACGGCAGTAAACGTCAAGAACTCAAGAAAATGGAGAGTGCGAAGAACGTCAAGAAAATTACCCTCGACAACCTGTATGACTCCATGCAGGAAGGTGATGTTCAGGAAATCAAAATTATCATTAAGGGCGATGTTCACGGGTCGGTTGAAGCCCTTCAGTCGGCNCTTGAGAAGTTGAGCACCGATGAAATACGTCTTCTTTGCATCAGGGCCGCCGCCGGCGCCATTATCGAGGATGATGTCAATCTTGCCGTAGCCTCAGAAGCTATTATTATCGGATTTCACGTTCGACCCACCGCCAAGGCACAGACAATCGCCGAGCGTGAGAAAGTGGAGATTCGAAAATACAACGTTATTTACGATGCCGTGGAAGACATCAAAGCGGCCATGGAAGGCATGCTTGTTCCGGAATTCGAGGAAGAAATCACCGGAAAGGTGGAAATCCGGGAAACCTTCAAAGTCCCGAAAATTGGAACTGTCGCGGGTTGCATGGTAACATCGGGCCTGATAACGCGTAAGAGTCATGTACACCTTATTCGTGACAATGTCGTGCTGCATACCGGTGCNTTGGCATCCCTNAAACGTTTCAAGGAAGATATCAAAGAAGTCAAAGAAGGATTCGANTGTGGTATCGGACTGGAAAATTACTCCGACATCCAAGTAGGTGACACACTTGAGGTGTTTACCATGAAAGAGATTGCCAAAAAATTAGGCAAAGCCGATGAATGAAATCCGCCTCAAGCGGGTAGAAAGTCTTATTCGCGAGAAGGTGAGCACGCTTATCATGATGAGAGAGGTAAAAGATCCCCGGGTTGATCCATCGATCACCATCACCAGAGTGAAGGCTGCTAAAGACCTCGCCTCCGCTCATCTCTGGGTAAGCTCCTTCGGGGGAGACGAGGCCACAAAACGGGCCACAATTGGACTCAATAGAGCTGCCGGTTTCATACAATCGAGGCTCGCACGGGAATTCCATATGNGGCACACCCCNAAACTCCATTTCTCACCCGACAACTCGATTCGAGATGGAATCGTTGTGAATCGTCTGATCGATGAAGTGATTGGNAACGATTCCAGCAAATCTGGTGGAGATTGAATCCACTGTCAGCACAGGTATCAAAACTCTTTCTCATTGATAAACCCGCTGGCCTATCAAGTTTCTCCGCTTTAAGTCAGCTCAAAAAATCCCTCGGCACAGGCAAAGTCGGTCATGCCGGTACATTGGATCCCTTTGCCACCGGTTTATTGCTGGCGCTGTCTGGAAAACTCACGAAGATGAGCGGGCTGCTGAGCANGATGAATAAACGCTACGAGACATTGATACGTTTTGGTGAAGAAACCGACACTCTCGATTCTGAAGGCAGCATTCTCTATTCAGCTCCCATTCCGCCAATTGAGGACATCATCCAAGCTTCCAAGGCGTTCGCAGGCGATATACTCCAGGTGCCGCCGGCATATTCTGCAATCAAAATTGGCGGAAAACGTGCATACGCGGAGGCTCGCCGGGGGAAGGNTATTGATATCCCAGCGAGAAGCGTTCATATCAGCTCATTTGATATTGTCGATTGGAATGCCCCTGATCTCAGGGTTCACATTCAATGTTCATCCGGCACGTATATCAGATCTATAGCCCGCGATTTGGGTATCGCGGCAGGAAGCCGGGCATTCTGCAGCGCATTGCGGAGAACCGCCATCGGCAATTTCAACGTAGATAACGCGATTGCGCCAACTGATCAGAATNCTGAAACCGGTATGAATGCCGTGAAATTTCTCAAACANCTCGGCGCCATTGTGCGAGTTGTTGACGAAGAAGCCNCAAACGGCCTGCGCAAGGGCCTCAAACCNGAGCGCATAGGACTCTTCGCTCCCCCTGAAGCACTGCTTGTTCTCTATGTGAACTTCGATGACAATCCTGTAGCCCTCCTGGAATCCAGCAAATCTCGCTT
>Ga0049116_10000150_pt1 | contig 15503 bp, 9 predicted proteins | sample WorMetvacBELIZE2_FD_55049 | JGI IMG/M metagenome (GOLD analysis project Ga0049116, IMG submission 55049) | Marine gutless worms symbiont microbial communities from Max Planck institute for Marine Microbiology, Germany - Olavius vacuus BELIZE.2 | ecosystem: Host-associated > Annelida > Digestive...
AAATCATTGAAAATAAAAAGAATACAATCAATAGTCTCCTATTGACGATTTAGTGCATATAGACCACTTGCATCGAAAAATGCTATTTTCTCAACACTCCCATTTATTTAAGCGTGTGTATTCGATATTGGGTCACGTTTGGAGAAATTTCTGCTATATCTGCTACTTGTATGCAATTAAACGGATGTCACAGATTCTCCAAAAAGTTTGCTATGACAGCCCGAACACTCTTCTAAAAAAAGATTCTATATTCTTGTGACCTCATCCTCGGAATAGACCATTCTGACGTGGCCAGAATGGTTAAACTGACCCTCTGGCTCTCTACCTGTAGAGTCTAGAAGATCGGCTCCTACGAAAAGAATCTTGTGACGGAAGTTTAGAGCTTTTTCTGCTGTTAGTCCCAATTTTTCTTTGAGGGCCTGATTTTCTTTTTCTAGCTGAGAAAACCTTTCTTCCCACTGAACACATTCTTACTTCGAGATAATGAAACTTTTCTTTAAACAGAGAATTTTATTCTCTGTTTCTTGACCCAACCTTTTCTTCGCCATCTGAGCAGTCTTTCAAAGTTAACCTTCCTAACCGAGGACCACAGTGTGTAACAAAATTTTTTTTTATCTCCCTTTAGGAAATTTGACAAGGGTGACAAGAATTAAGGCTCAGTTAGCGCTATTTGTTGATCGAAACCAAAAGAATACCGGCTTGGCCGAATATGTCAGATCGATTTGCTACCCCTATGAACGCGTACGGTAGAGACTATATCCGATTCACCTGGTCACCCTTCATTTAGCTTTTACGAAGTTATTTCATATCTAACTCATAGCCAAGTCTTTACATTAAAAATTCTAGGGATAAACTCAGACATTCTCAAAGAAACCTTCTCTTGTAAAGATCGTAATCAATTTCGTGCTCAAACATCACAAAGAAAAATTGCTTGTAACGTTTCGCATACTATTGGCTTTATTGCACAGGTCGAAAAAGCGAAGTGCGCACAAAATTTCACAACGTTTTTTCAATAAAATAAACCTATAACTGAACAGTTAAATTGGGAGCAGATTCGTACGACGCACCCCCCGTGAACGCGTACTCCCCTAAACAGTTGAGTGAGAAACAGGTTGGCAAGACACCCCCCCATGAACGCGTATGAGTCAAAGATAAGACCGTTGCATAACCTCTGATTGACCAAACTTAATGTGAAAAACCCTGGGAATTCAAGCGAAGGGCCCAAAATTTACAGTCTAAGTAAGTTTTTCATTATAAATTGCTTATATATATTTTTCTCCTTTCTATTTTCGTTGTGCCACATGGCTTGATGATCAACGACGAACCCCAAGAGAAGTTATGCAACGGTCTTAAGATTTCTTTGCATCGCAAACGTGACGCATTCCTACTGAACACACAACATCAAGGTTTGCAACCCTCATCGCTCCCTGACAACGTTGTTTCTCTCAATTCTAAAAAATTTGAGCATGTTCAAAAATTAGGACAAACATTCTTTCTTCTTCTTCCTTATTTCCCCCTTTTGCTACTTGCCGTATAAGGAAAAATTTGTTACAATCTCGTTCTCCTCACGCCATGGCGATAGCTGTCTGGAAGGGATGAAGAGTTGGACATGCTCAAGTTTTTTAGAAAGTATCAGCGCCTTTTTTTTGTCCTTGTCGCCATCGTTACCATTGCCTCCTTTTCCTTTTTTGGCACCTACCATTCGATCAACCCAGCAACAAGCACAGAGGATCATCCCGTCGGGAACGCGGTCGATGGTTCCACCATGATGCATAGGGAAATTCAATTATTGTCTAGGTTTCTATCAAGCGACCAGCTAGACCCGCGCTCCAATCGTTCAAACAAAGCTGTTAACTACCTGAACGATGGGGTCATCTGCAAAGATTTTTTTGAACCCAGATTAGGAATCCTATTGATCGAAGAGTTTTTTGAAACATTAAAACCGGAGTTGCAGCTCCTTTACCAAAAACATCAACAATTCCAGCCCTATCAACATCCTACAGCTCCTTTCATTAGTGCAACACAGGTATGGCAACAGGTTTCTCCAGAGTATAAGAAAAGGTTCGACCTGTTCCAAAAGAGCGAAAAGGGAATCAATTTAAACATCGTTAAACTTTTGATCGAACTTTATTTATATCAAACCTCTTTTCCTCCCTCCCTTCTCAAAGAATATCTTTCATTACAGCAAAAATATTACCATCGATGGGTGCAACCTGACCCATACTTATCTTCAGCTAATTTGAGTCTTTTTCACTGTGACTGCTTAGAGGAATGGTTTGGCAAATCTTTCATCGAACTGTGTGCACAGGTCATTCACAATACGGCCCTATTTGCACAGCAGAAGGGATATATAGTCTCTGAAGAGGAGGCTAAAGCTTCCCTGCTAGACAATGGGATGGAAGTGCTTCGAGGACAACAAAAGAGGTCCCATGTGACGTCGGAAGAACGGTTAAAATTTTTCAAAGAGCAATTGCGAACATTGAATATGAAAGAATGGGAACTGGTAGCCGTTTGGAAGAAAATCATGTTGTTCAGACGGCTATTTCAAAGCTACGGATCTGGGGTCGTTCTCGATTCTCTTCCCTATCGTACATTTCACCATTTTGCCTCTCGATCCGCAAATGTGGAGGTATATCGACTTCCCGATTCTCTACAGCTAAACACATTTCAAGACCTTTTGAAATTACAGGTCTACTTGGAAAGCGTAGGGAAAGAGGTAGCCCTTCCTCTTTTGCCCCATTCCTTTCAGCCGGTGGATGTTGTGGAACGTACGCACCCAGAGCTTGTAGAACATCGGTTTCTGGTCGAAATATCTGAAGTGAGCATCGATGAGGTTGCTCTCAACGTCCACCTGCACGACATGTGGGCCTGGCAGGAAGAAAATTTTGAAATATTGAAAAGTCGATGGCCTGAGCTCACTAAAGGTCGACGAGAAAGCGTTGAAAAGTGTGAGGCGATTCTAAACCAACTCGATGATGTCTTCCGTCAACAAGTCGATCAATTCTCAAGAAAAATGATCGCCCAGCAACATCCCGAATGGATCCATGACCTGCTCAATCAAAAATCCTTGATCAAAAGGGAACTAGGATTTTCTTCTCGAGGAGAAAATCCCCTTGTTCATCAAGAAAAAGCGGGTCGAAAACTAGAACAATTATTGAGCAAGGCCGCCTTTAAAAACCAGTTGGAGGAAGATGAGGAGGCCTGTCACGCCCGGAAAGAGCTAGAACTTTTTTCAGAAGATCAGATCACCTATTATCGTATCCAACTTTTGGACCGCGACTTAAAAAAAAGGATTCTCACTTTTACAGAAGCAAATGCTAAGGGAGTGCTCGATAAGATATTGGACGCAAAATTGAAAACAAGTCACCCTACTCTGTTCTCTCCTCAAGAAAAAGGGAAAAACCTCCAAGAAAAGAAAGAATCTGGGTCTGAAAAAGCAAAAGTTGGAGCAATGACATATGCTCACCTTTTAGACGCTATTGATCAGAGTTGTCTGGATCTCGGTATAACTCTTCCAGAAGATCGAAGGGAACATTTGGACGTTTTCTATCCCAAATATTACTTTTTACCCTACATGCAGTTAGTAGAAAAAGAGATCATAGTTCAGGGAGATCAAAGTGCATTTTTAACATCTCCTCCCAAGGAGCAAGGCCCTCTCGATCGCACCCAGCTCAAGCCTCCTTCCTCTCTGGAAACACAGTGGTCGCTAGTGAAAGAACATAAGAAATTCATACATCATGAAAAACACCCCTACCTCACTCCCGATCTTTTCTCCATGTCAGAGGGTAGCTGGTCCCCTATTGCACATAACCATCAACGAGCTTTAATCTTCTTTTACCTACACACGAAGGAACTACCGCAGAAATGGTTTTCCCAAGAAATACAGATGGGACAGCAACTCTTGGCCGATGAGGCCAAACAATATCTGATGGATGATTTGTTGACTCTTTTTCAACAAAGGCAATGCATTCACCTATCTCTCCCCCTGGAACAGGACTAGTTTGATATAAAAAGTAGACCTTGCGCGCACACCATCCTGGAAATTTGCCATGAAAAAAAAGTTTCTCTCTATGAATAGGTAAAGTCGATGTTAAAATATACGCATTCCCATGAATGGATCCAGGTAAGGGACGACGAGATAGGAATAGTTGGTCTTTCCCTTTACGTTCAAAAGGAACTGAGCGAAGTAGTCTACATCGACCTACCTAAAGTTGGTAGGGTGGTGTGCGCCGATGAAGCAGTCGCAGTCTTAGAATCCACAAAGGCAGCGATTGACATCTACACCCCTGTTTCTGGTCTCATCACAAGAGTGCATTCGGACCTGCAGGCTACCCCCTCGCTGATTCACCAATGGAACAAACGAGAGGAAGGATGGCTGTTTGAAATCGAACTTCACTCCCCCGCTGAACTACTTCCCTTACTGTCTCCAGAGGAGTACGCCTATTTATCACGCCCTTCCAAAGGAAGGGATGAAACCTTCAGATCCTAACCCCTTTCTTTAACGTTGGCCTGTCGTAAGACCGTTGCATAACTTCTCTTGGAGTTCATCGATGACTACCAAGCTGTGTAATACAGCGGAAATAGAAAAAGAGAGAATATATCTAAATCATTTGTAATGAATATCTTATGATGATTACAACTCTTGGAGTTCTCACTCGAATTTTTATGATTTTTCACGTAAATTCGACCAATCAGAGATTATGCAATGGTCTTGTCGTGGGAGTTCGATTTCCATCACTTCAAAGTTTAACAACTCAATCCCATACAAATAATCATATTTTATTAACGATAGCTTTCCTAAACTAATGCATATGAGAACATAAATCAGACTATTCTCAAACAAAAAAGATGATCTTTCTAAAAACACAGACTTTCTTCAAATGAAAATTTATGAGATAGGAAGGGGTGGAAAAAGGAAAAGTTTCTATGAAAAAATCCTAGGGAAGAGGCTACTTATATACCCACCGAGACCTTGAGTCTGATCGAGTGCTCTTCAACACAACATCAATAGCCCAAAAAGCGGTAAAGAATGGTACAAATCCATCGAAACCAACTCTAAGCAATGAAAAAGTTGATATGTATAAGGTTAATGAAATTATTTTAATGAAACATTATGATTATGGTCTCACATGTGTATATCTCAATTATTCAAAGATGTTATTGAACAATATGGAAAAGAATTCAAAATTATCATAGATGGCAACATAAAGGATATTTTTGAGGAATATGTAAATCAGTTTTGCAAAAATATAGATCCAAACATTGCTTGGAATTACGCAATCCAAGGATTGACATTTTTACAAAATTTTTATACGGATCAATCATTTACAATCGATCGTATCCTCTTCCCCGTGTGCTTGACTTGGGGACTAACCTGCTTTGCCATCGCACAAAAAAAACAAATCGTTGAAGGAATGTTTGTGATCGAAGATATGGGAACAAAATTGTTTCAATTTCTATTTAAACAAAAGAAAAGATACCAACGCATGTCCTCACATTTTTCTAATAGGTCAAACTGTTTAAAATATGGATTAGATATAGATCAACGTGTCACCCCACTGCCAGCAAAAAAGCGCACTTTACTATTCGGCCACATCCATGGAATAGACAAGGCCATGGACCTTCTCTACATTAAACCTGAAAATTTTGGCTGTCATATAAACATAACCTCTTTTTCTTTTAAAAGGATATGGGGAAATCTATATTCTGTATACAAACATATTTTCGAATTAATTCAGTCTCTTCTAAACAAACGTTTCCCCAAATATATCCCTCCTGTAGGAAGTGACAATAACTCTCTGTTACATGAAGAAAATTTATCGTCGAAAGAAATCGATTATATCAAACAGCTACAAAAAAGAATAGAAAGTTATTTCCCACATGCAGGATACTTAAATTTCTCTCAAATTAAAAAATATGGGATCGCAGCCGCTCTATGCAATTTTCAAAAAATATCGGAATGTTTGCCTAAACATCTATCCCCCGAACAAGAAGAGACTTTGCAGCGAATCATCGATCGAATTCACTCATGGCAGCGGGAAGGCCTTCGTCACCTCTCTATACGAAAAGGATATGAGATCGTGGTGAGGAAGCAAGACTTTTCAGAAAAAAATTTCAAAATTGACCCCTCTTTTGGTCTCTAAGAAGATGCACTTTCACGAGATGCACCCCCCTCCACACTCATTGAAGAAAATTCACTCATGCATGGAAGGGGAAAAGCCTGCAACGGAGTCATTTTTCACCCCTAATCCTTCTCCAATTGCCTTCTCCTCCAAACGATCATGTCACCACTCCCCGGGGATCTAACTCGCTTACCTGACGGGAACTAACGTCCCTTCCCTCTTGCGATCAATGAAGGAAATGACCACAAGATATAGTAGCAAAAAGAACCACAATACAAGATATAGTATGCATAAAAAGAAGGGGGCGTGCTATACCTTGCCACAGGGTGGGCCAAGCCTAATTTGGGCCAAGATTCAAAAATAGATAGATCCGTTGCCATCAAACCAGAAGAATGGGTGTTATGAAAAGCCAAGTGTTAGAGAATCAAAAGCTAAAAAAACAAGAGGAAGGACTTGCGATCACTAAAAGGGATGGGACAGTCGTTCCGTTTTGTAAGGAGCGAGTGTTTCGCTCTGTGGAGGCCGCCTTTCGCATTTCTAAGTCAATAAGTCATGAGCTTCCCTTTCCCCCCAATATGGGGAAAGTAGTCGATAGAATCACTGAACAAGTGATCACTAAATTGTTGACTTTAGAAGAAGAAAAGATGTTGCTCACCGTGGAAGAAATTCAAAACTTAGTGGAAACCGAGCTAATAGACCAAGGGTTTCACGAAGTGGCACACTGTTACATCACCTACCGAGATTCACGTGGATTCTCGCAAAGAGAGGAGGTGGAACAGATTGAAGTCTATTGCCCTTCAGAAAATAGGCCGATCCGATTTAACCCCATTAGAATTGCTTCCTCTTTGGGAAAGGTTTTCCAACAGGTGCACCCCCTTGAACAATTGACCTCTCAAGAATTTGTTGAAGTAGTGGGGGCTCTCACACAGAGAGCCATTTCAGAATTCCTTCTTATCGCAAAAACAACGAAAAGGATTCCCTTGCATCGTGTGGAAGAGGTCTTGGAAAGAATGTTGATGCGAAGTGGATATTTTCATGCCGCTAAACACTACATCCTTTCACAGGCGAAAAAGTCTCGGCGGAAGGATGAAGAGAGTCCTCTTCCCAAACGAAAAAGAAGACGTATCCAAAAAGAAAATGAACGACAATTCCAGGTCATCACCAGAGAAGGAGAGAAAAAGGTCATCTTAGAATCCGCACTACTGGATAGGATCGATTATGCCTGTTCAGGGGTAGAGGATCTGGTCGAGGCAGAAGAGTTGCTCGCGGAGGTTTCTCTAAATTTTTATGATGGGGAAATGAAAGAAGAAGAGGTAGACCAAACACTCATTATGGTTGCGCGCTCACGCGTAGAACGAGATCCTGTCTATGCTAAGGTGGCCTCCCGTCTCCTGTTGGACAAGATCTATCGAGAAACGATAAAGGTCGAGGCCACGCATCCTGAGCTAGAAATGCACCATCGAGATTACTTTAAGCAATATATTCAACGCTCTATCGCATCAAAACGCCTATCTCCTGCCCTGGAAAGTTTTAACCTAGACACCCTATCACAAGTCATAGATCTCACGAGGGACGACAAATTCCTCTATTTAGGTTTGCAAACGCTGTTCGACCGATATTTCATCCATGAAGAGGAGAGAAGAGTGGAAACCCCTCAAATTTTTTGGATGCGCGTGGCTATGGGACTGGCGCTCCAAGAGCAAGATAAAATGAAAAAAGCGATAGAGTTTTACCATGTCTTATCGCGATTATACTACCTCCCCTCCACTCCTACCCTCTTCAATGCGGGCACAACCCACCCTCAGCTCAGTTCTTGCTATGTCTCTACCGTAGGGGATAGCCTAGAGAATATCTTCAAAACCATCTCAGATAATGCCAAGCTTTCCAAGTGGGCGGGTGGACTCGGAAATGATTGGACCAATGTGCGTGGAACTGGTTCATACATCAAAGGGACGAATGGAAAAAGTCAGGGGGTTATTCCCTTCCTAAAGGTTGCCAATGATACCGCGGTCGCAGTGAATCAGGGGGGTAAAAGAAGAGGGGCAGCTTGTGCCTACCTAGAGACATGGCACATTGATTTCGAAGAATTTTTGGAGCTTAGAAAAAATACAGGGGATGAGAGAAGACGGACGCATGATATGAGCACCGCAAATTGGATCCCTGATCTATTCATGAAAAGGGTCAGAGAAAATGGTAAATGGACGTTGTTTAGCCCCCATCAAGTCCCTGATCTACACGATCTTTGGGGAAAGGCCTTTGAAAAACGCTATATCGAATATGAAGAGAGGGTAGCAAGAGGAAAACCTTACTCTTATAAAGAGGTGGAGGCCAGAACCTTGTGGAGGAAGATGCTCAGCATGCTTTTCGAAACAGGTCATCCCTGGATCGCCTTCAAAGATCCTGCAAACATTCGCTCTCCTCAAAATCATGTCGGGGTGATTCACTCCTCCAACTTGTGCACAGAAATTCTATTGAACACCTCCGAAGAGGAAGTCGCAGTTTGTAACCTGGGTTCGGTAAACCTGGTCGCACATGTGACGCCACAAGGGCTGAATGAAAAAAGGCTCGCTAGGACCGTGCGCACCGCGATGCGCATGCTGGACAATGTCATCGATATCAACTTTTATCCGATTCCCGAAGCAGAAAAAACCAATCTTACCCACCGTCCCGTGGGATTGGGCATCATGGGATTTCAAGATGCCCTACACATCTTAGGACTGAGCTATGCGAGCAACGACGCAGTGGACTTTGCCGATTATAGCATGGAGATCATCTCTTATTACGCTATCCTCTCCTCCAGTCATCTAGCTAAAGAGAGAAATCCCTACCCTAGTTACAAGGGGTCGAGATGGGAACACAACGTGATTCCTATCGATACGATCGACTTATTAGAAGAGGAGCGGGGAGAAAAGGTGTATATGGATCGATCAATGCGTATGGATTGGGGAATAGTTAGAGAACATATTCGCAAACATGGCATGAGAAATAGTCACACTCTCGCCATTGCCCCAACAGCTACCTTGGCAAATATCGCAGGGGTGTCGGCCTCTATTGAACCAAATTACAATAACCTCTACGTAAAGTCTAATCTATCTGGGGAATTTACAATATGCAACCCCTATTTGGTCAAAGAATTAAAAGAACTCGGCTTATGGGATGAAGAAATGCTCGACGAGCTGAAATGTCTAGATGGATCGATTGCAGGAATCGAACGCATTCCCCCAGAGATCAAACAGAAATATCTGACCGCATTTGAGATTGAGCCCAGGTGGATTATTGAGAGCGGTAGCCGACGCCAAAAATGGATCGATCAGGCACAATCTTTAAACCTTTACTTCGCTCAATCCAGTGGAAAAGAGCTAGATCAAATGTTTCAACTCATTTGGTCCTCTGGACTGAAAACCACCTATTATCTTCGCGCATTGGGAGCAACGAAAATTGAAAAAACAACCATAGACGTATGCCAAAAAAAGGTTCGGTCTACAGAAAAAAATCCTTCCCTCTCTTCTCTACATCAAAGAGAATGTGAAGCTTGTCAATAACCCTAAACCCGCAGGAGAAAATGATGACAGCGACATTAAGCTCACGTAATCAAAAAAGAGCCCCTTTGAAAAAGAAGAACGAGAAAGGTCCACCTCGCATGCGGGTTGAGGACAAGCGACTAATTAATTGTACAACCGTAGATGTGAATCAGTTGATGCCTCTAAAATATCATTGGGCATGGCAACACTACCTCAATGGATGTGCAAACCACTGGATGCCCACCGAAATCTCAATGGCGAAAGATATTGAGATGTGGAAATCTGACCGAATCTCAAAGGTAGAGAGAAAGGTAGTCATGCGCAATTTAGGCTTTTTTAGTACTGCAGAAAGCCTAGTGGCCAACAATATTTGCCTGGCGATCTACAAGTTTATCACCAATGCAGAATGTCGACAATATCTTCTGAGGCAAAGCTTCGAGGAAGCGGTCCACTCCCATATGTTTCATTATATTGTCGAGTCTCTCAACTTGGATGAGAAAGAGATCTTCAATATGTATCGCGAAATCCCTTCCATTCATAAAAAAGATCTCTTTGAAATGGAACTGACCGAGGCCCTTGTAAATCCATATTTCACTACTGCCACCTTGGAAGGAAAACAAAAGTTTGTAGAAAACTTGGTCGGTTTTTATCTCATCATGGAGGGAATTTTTCTCTATAGTGGATTTGCCATGAACCTTTCTCTCTCCCGTCAAGGCAAAATGGTAGGCATAGGAGAACAATATCAATATGTGATGCGCGATGAATCTATCCATGTCGATTTCGGCATCGATGTCATCAATGGAATTAAAAAGGAAAATCCGGAGATATGGACGCCTGCATTTCAATGTTATCTCGAAGAACTGATCATGCAGGCGGTAGAATTAGAGGCTAATTATGCTAGAGATTGCATTGGGCAGGAGATCTTGGGTCTTTCTTCCCCTATGTTTGTAGAGTATGTGCAATATATGGCCAACCGCCGCCTGAAGAGAATTGGCCTAAGGGAACGGTATCACCGGGCGCGCAACCCTTTTCCCTGGATGAGTGAAGTCATCGATTTAGGAAAAGAAAAGAACTTTTTCGAAACGCGTGTGACGGAATATCAATCCGCTTCAGCACTCGATTGGGATGAGTAAGGGAGGACCACACCAGGGTGCTTCCTGGAATACAACTTCTTACCGCAAGGGCGATCGTTATCTCGATTTCACCTTCACCAAGGTGCTCCCTATCCGAGAGCTGCATTCCGTTCTGTATGAGCTTGAGCACTGTTCGGGTGCTCAAATTATGCATCTTTCCTGTGAAGATCGAGAAAACCTTTTTTCCCTTTCCTTTAGAACTCTTCCCTTCGATTCCAAAGGAACAGCTCACATTCTTGAGCATATTGTCTTATGTGGATCAAAAAAATTTCCCGTCAAGGACCCCTTTTTCTCTATGACACGACGCAGCCTGATGACTTTCATGAATGCGATCACTGGTCCAGACTTTACCTGCTATCCTGCTGCCTCTCAAGTAGAAAAAGATTTTTATCATCTTCTAGAAGTCTATCTTGATGCGGTCTTTTTCCCCAATCTTGACCCATTGAGTTTCCACCAAGAAGGTCATCGGCTAGAATTTTCTACCCTCGATGATCCCACCTCTACCCTTCTCCATAAGGGTGTGGTCTTCAATGAAATGAAGGGCAGCTTAGCTATCCCAGAAGTGCGTCTATACCATCTCATCCAGGAAAAGTTGACCCCAGATCTTCCCTATGCACATCATTCGGGCGGTCTTCCCAGTCAAATTGTGCATCTCACCCATGAAGAGCTATTAGCCTTTCATCAACACTTTTATCATCCTAGTCGTTGTTTATTTTTCTTTTATGGAAATTTGCCGATCACTAAACATCTTGAGTGCATTACACGCCATGTTCTCCATCAGGCCTCCCCCCTCCCCCCCCTTCCTCCGATAGCACCACAACCTCGATTTTCCTCTCCTAGACATTATGTCGCCTACTATCCTACAGAAGAGCGTTCTAATCTATCTCAAAAAAGCTATTGCGCTTTTGGATGGCTGACCGTCCCCATTTCGGATCAGCAAGAGCTACTCGCCCTCTCTGTGCTCGATACCATTCTTATGGAAAATGATGGCTCTCCCCTAAAATATGCGCTTTTACAGTCAAATCTATGTACCCAAGCTTTCAGCCATTTGGATTTCGATATGGCCGAAGTGCCCTATATCCTCATTTGCCATTTTGCTGACAAGGAAAAGGATCAGGAGATCGAAAAGGTGATACGGGATCGTTTAGGTCAAATTGCGCACGAAGGCATTCCTCTTCACCAGGTTGAAGCAGCCATGCATCAGCTGGAATTCCATCGCCTGGAAATTCTCCATGACCCGGAGCCATTCGGACTTGTGCTTTTTATGCGGGCAGGATTGCTTAAGCAGTATGGGGCACCCCCAGAGAATGGGTTGACCATCTATGAGCAGTTTCACCAACTTCGCGAAAAGGCAAAAAATCCCTCCTTTTTCCCCTCTCTGATCCAGAAACACTTTCTCCACAATCCACATCTTATCTCCATCACCTTTTCTCCAGATCCCAATCTAGCGAAAGAGGAGAAAAAAGAAGAGGAGGAGGGATTGCGTACGATCGGACAACAACTCACCCAAGAAGCAAAGCAGAAACTCGTCGAGCAAGCTAAAATATTAGTTGCCCTACAACGAGAGAATGAAAGTGGTCGATTAGATTGTTTGCCCAAAATGAATGTGAAGGATATCCCTCAAAACATACAAGAGTTTCCCCTAGATAGTGAGGAAGAAGGAGGCGGGACAGTATTCCATCATTCCTGTTTTACCAACCATATCGTTTATGCAAATCTCATATTTGACCTCCCCTATTTTGAAAAAAACGAGCTCTCTTACCTACAACTCTTCCTCTCCATTTTGCCTCAGTTAGGAATGGCTTCTCGAAACTATCGAGACAACCTTGCCTACATTCAGGCTCATCTCGGCCATTTCTATGCCACTCTCTCCTTACGTCCTCATTATCAACATTGTGACCAATTCATCCCCTCCTTTGGCTTTCATGGACAAGCTCTAGACCGGAATCTCCCCCAGCTTTTTGCACTCTTTAGGGACGCATGCACTTTCCCCCAACTAGATGAAAAGCAGAGGTTGAAAGAGTTAATTCTACAAATTCACACCTCTTTGAAACAGACATTAATCATGCGCGCGAGATCCTACGCCCAGCAAGAACTGCTAGGCCGTTTAACTCCCACGTCTTATCTGACCAGGTATTGGTATGGAATCGATTATTATCGATTTATCTCTCGACTGGTCGACAACCTCGATCAAAAGCTCACCACAATCACCGAAAAAATGATAGAAATTAAGGAAAAGCTTTACAAATTTACGCCACCTCATCTTGTTCTCAGCTGCGATCAACACCAGTATCAGTCTCTACGGGAAGATCGATGGTTCAACTGCATGGAGTGGTTCCCTCAAAAGGCGCCCCTCCACCCGTGGCCTTCCCTTCCCTCCCCTCCTTCTTCTATTTCTTCTCATGCCTATGTGATTGCCTCTCCTGTCGCTTTCTCTACCTTTGGTTTCAGAGCACATGCGTCCCTCATTGAGGAAAAGGATCGAGCTCGCCTCCTTCTCTCTACTTATCTGTTAGAAAACGTCTACTTGCATCTGATGATCCGAGAAGAGGGGGGCGCATATGGCTCAGGGGCACATTACTGCCCCTCTACCGGAGTCTACTTCTTTTCTTCCTACAGAGATCCCCACATTGAGAGAAGCTATCAATCTTTTCAACGGAGTGTAGAGCTTTTAGCCGAAGGATCCTTCACAGAGACTCACTTAGAAGAGGCTAAATTCAGTCTCATCCAACACCTCGATTCCCCAGTCTCTCCTGGTCAGCGAGCAATAGTCAGCTACTGGCAGAAACGCAGAGGAAAAAGCCCAGAAACAAGACAATATTTCCGAGATTCAGCTCTGTCAACGACAAAAGAAGAAGTCATGAGAACAACACACACCTATCTGCTTCCTTCCATCCGCCAGGCAATCGGAGTAACCTTTGCCAGTGAAGGGCTTATTGACAAAGAAGGCCCTAACTTAGCCTTAACCAAACATTACCTTGAATAGAAAAAGAAAAAAGAGTTCTCTACCCTTGCTTTAACCTCGGGAGGCATACATCATCTCCCAACCCTCCGGGGCTTTTTCCTTTTTCAAATAGCATGAAAAGGGGACCTCGACTGATCCTTTCGCAGGAACCCTTACTTCGACACAACCCCTCACAAGCCCTACTAGGCGTATGTCTTCTGAGGTGTATAAAAGGAAATCTGACTCAGCCCTTATGACCACTACTTTAGAGGAACCTTCTCCTTCAATGTTCACCCTCATCAACCGATAAGCATCATCTTGGATCGCCGGGAAATTCGGGTCAACCGTCTTCGCAGCGAAATGATTAGCAAGGTCACATACAGGAGGAAACACAGCCTGAGAACACATTTCAAGCGCTGCTTTCTGATTCTCTTCCTCAAGTCCCTGTGCGCCCATCCATCTTTCGATGATCGATCTTGCCTCTAAAAGCAACGGTTTCTCGCAGGGGCAGTATAGCTTCCCACATGCAACACCCACCATCCCCCTCTCTTGTTGAAGTGCATTACACAGCTTAGTCACCTTATCGTCGTCAATGTCAACTCGTTCTCCTCCATCCACTGGTCCCCCAAAACAAACTCCTTCAACTTCCAGCTGCATTCTGTCAAAATCCAGGTCCGCCTGATGCCTGATTTCAGACCATGGTTTTTTACTATCAAAATATATCCACCCGTTGCTCTCCGCAACGACCCCCCACTGGGTACCATCTTCTTGACCGGCCAGGTTAGCTACTTGACCAAGATCGAAGGACTCCTTCCCAACGATGGACTCCTTCTCAACCAGGAAGTGCTTCGCCCTTACATTTTTTACATCTTTTACATCTTCTTGATCAGCTGGGTCATCAACTAACGTTCCATCAGAAACTGGAGAAGACTCCACCTCTGCGTTGTCAGACGTTTCACCACAAGCTGGGAAGGCCTCCCCCCTCCCTACACTTTCTCGACAAGCCAGATCACCCAGAGCTTCATCAACAGGGAAGGACCCCACCTCTGCGTTGTCACCTGTTTGACCACCATCCGCCTTTCTGCACGTGCGCGATACCTCTTCTATCATTCCTAGGAAGACCAACAAATTGATAATTATATCGGGTAGATAACGCAAGAGAGAAAGTAACAAACCATTCTGTTTAGAAAAAGATACATATGACCAAGAGTAATCCTGAGAGAAAACGCTTTTTGGGTTGACTGATTCTGCCATCTTTAAGCCTCCTTAAAGACACATGATAACATAAACCGTGATTAAATTCAAAGGTGAAATCCCTCAACCACAACCCATCAGCTCCGAGAAATGGTAAGGCAAGCTGACAAAGGTCATTGCATCCCATGTTGACCTTTTCTCATTTAGCCTTTACAGATTAAATTATATCTAATTCACAACCAATATTTTACGCTAAAAATTTCCAGAGATAAATTGAAATATTCTTTAGAAAGAATTCTCTTTATCATAGTATTGCAATCAATCTTATGTTCAAACATTAAAAAAGAATTTTTTTATAATGTTTCACATACTTTTAACCTAAAATTGCAATATGAACAAAATAGTGAAGTGTTCTTCTTAATAAAGAAAGCATATAATAGATTGATTATTCAACGGAAAAAACCCACTGCAAAAAGTGGCGCCGGAAGCGTACGCGTTCACGGGGGTAGCAGATCGATCTGAAATATTCGGCCAAGCCGGTATTCTTTTGGTTTCGATCAGTAAATAGCACTAATCTAGCCTTAATCCT
>Ga0049116_10000151_pt1 | contig 15351 bp, 9 predicted proteins | sample WorMetvacBELIZE2_FD_55049 | JGI IMG/M metagenome (GOLD analysis project Ga0049116, IMG submission 55049) | Marine gutless worms symbiont microbial communities from Max Planck institute for Marine Microbiology, Germany - Olavius vacuus BELIZE.2 | ecosystem: Host-associated > Annelida > Digestive...
GCATTGTATTCAATAACCTTGATACCATCAGCGGTAATCATAAAACCACCATAGATAATTCCCTGATAACCAACTCCAAATTCTTGTTTTAGAGCCTTAGCGGTAGAGTTATTTATTGATTGGGCGGTAAAAATGTCATTTTGAGTTAAAAAAGGTAAACTATGATTTATATCGTTATAAGATCCCATTCCTCCAGTATTTGGTCCTCTATCGTTAATAAAGGCTCGTTTATGATCTTGTATCGGTGGCATATGAATCAAATTGGTACCATCTGAAAAACTCATTAATGAAAACTCTTCACCGACAAGTTTTTGTTCAATTAAAAATTTACCATTATTTTCAATAATATTTGAACAATATTCAATGGTCTGAGCAAATGAATCTAAATGTTCACCCGCAACTTTAACTCCTTTACCACCCATCAAACCATCAAATTTAACGACATATTTATGATTAAGTTGATTGATAAATTCCTCTATCCCAGATAAAGAATTAAAGCTTTTGAAAATGAGTTGACCAGGAATATTATATTTTTTCATCAATTCTCTGGTAAAACTTTTACTTGTTTCTAATTGTGCAAGTTTTAGAGTAGGTCCTACTACGGAAATATCAACCCTTTTCAATTCATCAACAACACCTTTTGCTAAAGGACTTTCAGGTCCGACTATTGCCAAATCAATTGAATTTTCAAGTGCAAAATCAGTTATTGCATGCTGATCATCAATTTTTCCAACCTTGTATAATTTTGAAAGTTTTAAAATTCCTGGATTATTATTTGAACCAAAGCAATAAAGATGATTGTTAATTTTAGACTTCTTGATTGCTCTGGCAATTGAATGTTCCCTTGCACCTGAACCTATGAGTAGAACATTCATAAAATGGCACGTTCATGATTTCGACTCTGCTCAAGTTCAAGCATCCGTTGCTGATTAATATTGCCGGCAATATAATTTCCATCCATACAAGCGCTACATGGTTTTTCGATATTATGATTTCCTCGACGGGTAACCGAATCAATAAGGTCATCTAATTCTTGGAATATCAGAAGATCAGCGTTTATATATTTACGAATTTCCTCAACAGTCTTATTCGAAGCAATTAGTTCTGAACGGGTTGGAATATCAACCCCATAAAAGCATGGATGATTAATTGGAGGACAGGCAGAAACTAAATATACTTTTTTAGCACCAAAATCGCGAACCATCTTTACAATTTCTTTGCTAGTATTACCTCTGACAATACTATCGTCAATAATCATTACTATCTTATTTTTAATCTCATAAGATATTGGAACAAGTTTATATCTAATTGATTTTTTTCGAGATTTTTGACCCGGCATGATAAATGTTCGCCCAATAAAGGGATTTTTATATAAACCTTCGGAATATCGAACACCCAACTCATTTGCCATTGCAGAAGCAGCACTATTTGAAGTTGCAGGTGCCGGAATAATTATATCGGGTATTAAGTCTGGATAACGATCTTTCCACAATTTTGCTAAACTTTTACCCATTCTAAGACGTGAACGATATACACTTACATCATCCAAAGTAGCATCAGGTCGGGCAAAATATACATATTCAAATATACAAGGTTTGAATTTTTTACTTTTTAGAATTTTAGATTGATAATTACCATCTTCAGAAATATAAATAACCTCGCCCGGAGCAACATCTTTTTCGATTTTATAGCCTAAAGCATAAAATACCGCAGGTTCACTAGCAAAAATATAATCTTTCTTTCCATTTTCCGCTGTTCTAACTCCTTTGGTTAATGGTCGAATGCCATGAGGATCTCTAAAAACCACCATTCCCTTACTAATAATCATTGAAATTACCGAATAAGCGCCTTCCACCCTTTCAAATACTTCATTTACTGACTGACAAATTTGATTAAAAAAATTAGTAGAATTATTTTTTGATCGTAGCTCTTCTAGCTTACCCGCAAAAAGATGGAGAATGACTTCAATTTCTATCGAAGGATTTAGAAAACGACCACCTTTTTGATAAAGCTCTTTAGTTAATTCTTTTTTATTAACCAAATTTCCATTATGGGCCATAGCAATACCATAAGGCACCCCAGTCCAAATTGGTTGAGCATCTTCCTTATTGTAACTACCAGAAGTTGGGTAACGAGTATGGCCTATCCCAATGTTACCGTTTAGGCGTGACATATTTATTTCGTCAAATATATCGCGAACATAACCAACTCCTTTTTTGGTATGAAATTGGTTACTACAGGTAACTATTCCTGCAGCATCTTGCCCGCGATGTTGTAAATAAATCAGGCTATCATATATTTCTGATGCTACTGGATTTTGTGAAATAATACCTACAACACCGCACACTTTTTAACTCTATTTGGTATATGATAATTTAGTATCTTTATTTAAATATTTTTACAAGAAATCTAAAATTCTTTTTATTGCCAATGCGCAATTTTCGGGATCTAATACTGTCATAACCGGAACTTTACTAGGCATTTGAAGTGTCGATTGGATATTAACCAGCATATCAAGATTATCCTTGAAAGGTGGACATGCAATTACTGGTTTAGTTGAATTTGCAGCAACAAAACCAGAAAGAGCATTTGAGCGTCCGGCTATAGTTACAAAAATAATCGAAGATTCTTTTGCATAAGTATCAATAACTTCCATCACTTTAAGCGGTTGTTTATGTGCTGAAGCTATATGTAAAATATGTTCTATAGCCAGATTATCTAGATGTTTGGTTATTTTACTGGCAAAATCCATGTCAGATTCTGATCCCAAAATAAATACTGCCTTCATAATATTTCCTTTAAGCTTGTAAGAATTCTTTGATTAACTGGAATATTTTCAGGGGTAAAATTAAATTTTTTTCCGGTAATCATTTGATATAGATTGATATAGCGTTGTGATAATTCGATTACCAAATTCTCGGGAGCGTCTGGTAGCTTTTCATCATTATATGGATCGCAATTATCAACAAACCATAATCGTAAAAATTCTTTGTCAATATTATCCGGTTCTTGATTATTTAAAAATCTTTCATCATAAGTATTTTTTAACCAATAACGAGAGGAATCAGGTGTATGGACTTCATCAATTAAAATGATATTTCCATTTTTATCTTTACCAAATTCGTATTTAGTATCTACTAGAATAATCCTTTTTCCTGCATTAGCTCTTGTCCAAAGTTAAATAATTCTAAAGCAATATTACTGGTAAAGTCCCAATCAGCTTGTGTCATCAATTTCTCGGATATAATTTCTTTAGGTGAAATTGGGCGATCGTGTATTTTATCTTTGGTGGTTGGTGTAAGTATAGGTTTATCTAATCTTTGATTTTTTACTAAATTTTCTGGTAATTGATTACCACAATAGTTTCTTGATCCATTTTTATAAACAGTCCAAAGAGATGTAGATGTGGAACCCGTAATATATCCTCGCACCACAAACTCTACCGGAAAAACTTCACATTTCTCTGCAATTACAACATTAGGATCTGGGACATCTAAAACCTGATTTTTAATAATATGTTGGGTATTTTCAAACCACCAAATACTGGTAAGATTTAATACTTGTCCTTTATAAGGAATTGCAGCAAGTATGCGATCAAATGCACTTTGACGATCAGTTGTAATTAGTATTAATTTATCTCCCAGATCATATATGTCACGAACTTTACCGGAAATTTTTGAGGNTATGGGTAAGTTAGTTTCGGTAATACAATTATTTAATTGCTGTTTAATTTGCTTTTCAAAGTTATTTACCAATTTCATAACAATTATGTGAATAAGGATTATAAAAGACATTTAAGTCTAGCGCTTTTTGGATTGATTGAAAGTTTTTAGTAGTAAGTTTCCAAATTACTCCTTGGGTGATACTCTTTAATTTATTTATATTAAAATGATTTTTTAAAATTTCTAATTTGCGTAATCCTACAAAATCTTCTTTTGGAATAATTAAAAGATTCGTTGTATCTGCTTCACATTCTAAATCAACTAATCTTTCCTTGTTGGAATTGAATAATTCACCTGATTGAATAATGTTATTTGCGATTTGGTTTTTATCTCCTGAATTTAATTCAATCTGCCAAAAGTATAGTTTTTCAACTTTTATATTGATCCCTAATCGTTTAATTGCATTTTGAACTGATACCGCATCATTATTTGTTATGATTGTATCGATATACCAAATTAATGAGTTAGAAGGAGATTTATAAGGAATTATCGATTTTTTTTGGTTAATTGGTGTTAGAGGCTTATAGTTATAGTGTTTGGGTTTATTGATATATTCTCTGATTGAAGTAAATATTTTATCGCCATTTAGAGATCTTTCAGGATGAGGCATTAAAGCCATAACATTACCCATAGGATTGCAGATTCCAGCTATATTGTTTGTAGAGCCATTTGGGTTAATTGGGAAATCAGGAACGATTTTACCATTTTCATCACAATAGTTAAATACGATTTGTTGATAATCAATTAGTTGGTTGAGTAGATCGTTGCTAATAACAAAACGACCTTCAGCATGGGCAAAAGGAATATTAATAACTTGATTTTTTTGGAAATGATAATTAAAAGCTGAGCGGTATTTTCGAGCAGACGAAATCAAATATGCCCAATTATTATAATATCCAGTACCAATTACATGATTTAATTTAACTCGTTTGTTGTTTGTAAGTGCCATTCCAAGTTGATAATCTTGAAAGCCGGGAATCATTCCTGATTCAACCAAAATTTGTGCCCCATTACAAATTCCCAAAACTGGTTTTTGTTTTTCAGCTTGCTCTTTTATAACATTAATAATTGGATCTAAAGAGGCTATAATGCCTGCCCGGGCTCGATCTTCATATGAAAAGCCTCCAACTAGAATAAAACCATCACATTTAGATAAATTCGAATAATCCTGATTCCATAAAAATTCAATTGGTTGCATTTTTGCTCTTTTTACTGCCAAAATAGTTTCTCTTTCGGTATTAGAACCTGGAAATTGAATTACAGCAATTTTTATTGAACTATTCATTTACGCCAAAATTACTTTTCGATTCCCTGTTATTACCTTACCAATTACATAAATATCAATTTTATTAGCTAGTAATGATTTAATTTTTTCTACTTCAGTCTTTTGAACAATAATAACCAGGCCAATTCCCATATTAAATGTCCGAAACATCTCATCTTGATTAATATTACCAATATCTTTCAAAACTTTGAAAATTTCTAATATAGGCCAGGAATTTAGAAATATTTTTACAGAACAACCTTTAGGCAAAATCCGAGGTATATTATCAACCATACCTCCTCCTGAAATATGTGCCATACCATTAATTGTTATTTTGTTATCCAATAATAGCTGAATATATTGATTATAAATATATGCAGGTTCTAGCAAAGTCTCCCCAATATTTTTATTTAAACCTTGAATATCATCATCAATTTTATATTTAGCAATATCAAAAAGTAATTTTCGAGCTAAAGAGTATCCATTAGTTTGTAATCCAGAAGAAGGGAGACCAATTACTACATTATCATTTTTAATTTTAGTTCCGTCAATTATTTTTTCTTTATCAACTATTCCTGTTATGATTCCAACTAAATCTACTTCATTTTTTTGATAAATATCAGGCATTTCGGCAATTTCTCCACCAACCAGGGCGATATTGTGTTTTTTGCATGACTTCGCAAGCCCATGGATTACTTCCTCAATTATTTCTGGTTTGAGGCGATCGTTAGCAATGTAATCAAGTATTGTTAATGGTTTAGCAGCCATAACCGATATGTCATTACAGCAAGCACTTACCAAATCAATTCCGATTGTGTCATATTTGTTCATCATCCGAGCAATAATTGATTTAGTTCCAATGCCATCAATACTTTGAACCAATATTGGATTTTTATATTCAGAGATAATTTCTTTTAGATTAAAAGTGATGCAAATCCTCCAATATTATTAATTACATTTTTATTGTGAGTATTTTTTACGACTTTCGTAATTCTTTTAACTATCAGATTTCCAGCATCAATATTTACTCCAGCTGTTTTATAGTCGATTTGATTCATAAAAGCTTATCTCTTAAACCATTACTCCATGCTTCCTTAGCATCTGATATATTAATATTGATAGAATTATTAATATTTATTTTATTATTGGTATCGGTATTACCAATTATTGAATATTCACATTTATAAGATTTTAAAATTCTTTCAATTCCTTTTAAATTATTTTTTGATGCCTCTAAGATAAATCCCCCGGTTTGTGAAAATAATATTTTATCGGTTCTAATATTGCTATCAATATTTACTTTAAATCCAATCATATTTTTAAATGTCATCTCAGCCAAAGCCACAGCTATACCACCATCACTGATATCATGAACTGAAAGAGCAAATTCATTTTCAATAATATCGATAACTGCAAAAATTTGGTTTTCAACTTCTTGAAAATCTGGTTTCGGTAGATTTTTACTTTTTTTATCAATAAGTGATAAATATACACTACCTCCGCATTCATCTTTACGCTCCCCAATCATTATTATTTTCGAATTTGTTTTTTTTAAAATCTTTAGTTATAGCTTTATGATAATTTTTTAGTTTACCTATACAACTAACAATTGGGCTAGCCGGAATTGAGCCTTTTATGGTTTCATTATAAAAACTAACATTTCCAGCAACTATGGGAATTGGGTTTGTAGGATATTCTTTTAGATGAATATTTTTACAAGCTTCAGATACTCCTTTAGTTGCTTCAACAAATTCCCACATTTGTTCAGGCTTTTCCGGATTACCAAAGCATAAACAATCAGTAATAGCTATAGGGATTGCTCCTATTGCAACAACATTTCGAATTGCTTCTGCTACGGCATTTACTCCTGACCAATAGGGATTAATTTTGCCATAACCGGGATTATGATCTGTAGTTATTGCTAAACCAACCTGTTGAATTTCTTTGGGGAAATCATCACTATTAAAAGGACAAATTAATCCAGCATCAGCTTGTCCAGCTTCGATAAATGTTCGTCCTTGAACTTGTTTATCATAGGTCTCAAAAACCGCTTCTCTAGATGCGATATTCTCGTGGGCTAAGATTTGTAAAAATGTTTGATGATAATCATTCGGCTCGGGAAAATCAGGATTATATATATTTTGTTTTTGAACTTTAATCGGACGATTATAAATAAATCCTTTGGTTACCTGATTAGCAGGAATATCTACAATTTTCTTTTGATTATGGTAAACAATATATTGCTTATCGTCTCTAATTTTACCTACTACCTTAGCTTGGGCTAAATTTGAGATTTCAGGCAAATCAAATGTTTTATTATAATGATCTAAAATAATCGGGGTTATAGTCGGTGGTGCTACCCATAAAAAGCGTTCCTGGGTTTCTGAACATAAAATAACCGATGGATGTAAATTAGGCATACTGGTATGAACTTCATCCAGCCAAATTTCAGCACCATAATCAGCAGCATCTGCTAGTTCAACACTAGCGCATGCTAAACCTCCTGCTCCTAAATCTTTAAAACCAACCTTATTGATTAATTTTTTTTTAGATATTTTAAATAACGAATATGATGCTTTTAGTAAATGGCGTTCTAAAAAAGCATTAGGCTCTTGCACAGCACCTTTGTTTTGGATTTTTTTGGTATCTTCTAGTTCAAGTGAGGCAAAACTTGCCCCGCCAAAACCACTGTTATCAGTTGGTTTACCAACTAAAATTAAATCAAAATTATTAGCTTTTTTTGGGGCAAAAGAATGAATTATTTGATCTTCTCTAACAATACCTATGGTCACAATTGTAACTAAACAATTATCGTTATAGCCGGCATCATAATATAAATCACCGCCAATGTTTGGAATTCCGAGTGGATTTCCATATCCACCAATTCCACTAACCACACCTTCGTGAATCCATTGAGTCTTACTGGAATTAATATCTCCAAAACGTAGTCCATCTAAAAGTGCAACCACTTCAGCACCCATACATGCAACATCGCGAACATTACCACCTACGCCAGTTGCAGCACCTTCATAAGGAACTAATTGAGACGGATGATTATGTGATTCATGACTGACAACTACACAATATCTTCTTCCAGAATTATCTTTAGCAATAGCTACAACACCTGCATCTTCTTTTGCTCCCAATATTACATCTGGACTGTTGGTTATAAATTGTTTTAAATGAATTCGACTGCTTTTATAAGAGCAATGTTCTGATCCTTCTATTGATAAAAGCACTAATTCAGTTAGAGTAGGAGGGCGATTTAGAATATTTTCTTGAATCTTAATAGCTTCATCAACAGTAAGTCTTATATTTAATTTATCTAAGCGATGTTTAATTTCAACTCGTGATAGATTTGAAAAGTTGACGATCTCTTGCATATAGTTTCTAATCTTCAAATTTTTAAGTTATGCTAATTTCCTAGAAATGTAAACTTAAAATAAAAAATCGTATCTTAATGATTACAGGATTATGATGTGCTAGCTCAATTTTTAGTTTGATTTATGTCTAATATTATATAATTGATATCTAGCATTATTAAAAAAAGCAATAAAGTTTAGAAATTTTCTATTGATTTTTTTTAAATATATTAATTAGAATAGTTGCTAAATATGTCGGTAACAAATCTCCCCGAATTTTTAGCTGAAATAGCACAAATTGCCGGGGTTAAGTTTAATGGTAAGAATCCCTGGGATATCCAAATAAATGATGAACGAGCATATAGCGCAATAATATCTCAAGGTTCTTTAGGATTTGGCAATGCTTATATGGAAGGTTGGTGGGAGTGCAAGGAAATTGATAGCCTGATATATCGAATTCTTACTAGTAATATTGAACGAAAATTAATTAAAACAAAATTACTTCGATTTATTTGGGAATATTTACATTCATTAATAGTAAACCGTCAATCTCTTAAAAAAGCTTTTGAAGTTGGCGAAAAGCATTACGATATTAGTAATGAGCTTTTTCAGGCAATGCTAGATCCAACTATGAGTTATTCCTGCGGATATTGGTATAAAGCTAAAAATTTAGCCCAAGCTCAAAAAAACAAGCTTGATTTAATTTGCAGAAAGTTAGATTTGCAACCTGGAGAAAAACTATTAGATATTGGTTGTGGTTGGGGAGGTTTGGCTATCCATGCAGCTAAAAACTATGGAGTTGAAGTTCATGGGATTACAGTTTCCCGCCAACAATATATCTTAGCTAAAAAAAGATTCAAAGATTTACCGATAACTATTAAAGTTATTGACTACCGCGATCTTCCAAAAACCTACGATCATCGGTTTGATAAAGCAGTTTCAGTTGGAATGTTTGAACATGTTGGTCCAAAAAATTATCGAAAATATTTTGAAGTTGCGAGAAATTGTCTAACTGACGAGGGGATATTTTTACTTCATACCATCGGTAAACATCGAACTACCTATCGAACTGATCCCTGGATTGATAAACACATATTTCCAAATGGCTATATTCCATCAGCTAAACAAATAACCAAAGCAATTGATAAGCAGTTTTTACTTGAAGATTGGCATAATTTTGGTTTAGATTATGACAAAACCTTAATGGCTTGGTGGAAAAATTTTAATAACGCTTGGTCAAAACTATCTAATAATTATGATCAAAGGTTTTATCGGATGTGGAAATATTATTTACATTGCTGTGCCGGATTTTTCCGCTCACGTCATGGACAACTGTGGCAAATAGTTTTAACCCCAATTACTCGTAAAAAGAATTATATATCTATCCGTTAGCTACTTAGTATCAAAATTAATAAAATTTTTTTCATTTTTTTTAATATTTTCTGTTTTTAATACCAAGTAAATAAACTGATTAGTTATTCATATTATCTTCAAACTGCTCAAGCGCCCGCAAAGCTACCATTAAATCTGGATAATCAATATTAATATTTTGGTTTAGATTAGCGATAATCAATTCTAAATATTGAATTTGTTCACTTGTTTTTTCCAGCCATTTTGATAATACTTCATTAATTGAATTTTCATTACGAATATCAGAAAAATCAACAAATTTTTTTATTAGATTTCCCGATATTTTATTTTGTAGTTGGTAGAGATTGGATATTAACATCCCGGTTGCTGAAGTATGGGTTGAACTTTTTACCGGTAAGCTATTTATTTGAGTGCGTAGCCACTCTATCGGGAGCTTCTCTTCGATAAACGAATATATTGTGCTTACATATGATATATTAATTTTATATGTTTTTGCTAGTTCAGCAATATCAATAAAATTCTTACAATGATTTAACATACATATTTGCTCAGCTAATTTCGCAGGAATTTTTGTTTTAAGTAAATCTTTTAACTCAATATCATTTTCTTTTTTATCGTTGTATTTACATAAGCTGCTTGTATAATTTTGAAAATTGGGTTTGTATCTATCAACATTTTTTGCAATATCCAAATCATTTGGGTGTAAAGTAAACAGTCTCCAAACTAAATGGTTTATAAAATCCCGAATATTCAATAAGATTTTATATTGAAAAGTATGTGGTATATTATTAGCAATTTTTTCAATTTCATCCCAAATTTCATTTGCAGATATTAGTTCTATTACAATTGTATAAGCTCGAATAATTGCTTGAACATTTGAACCAGTTATATCCTGAATTTGAAAAATAAAACCGGCACCCATATTGTTGATTATCTGATTACATATTTGAGTAGCTAGGATCTCACGTTTTAATTGGTGATTTTTCAAAGATCTAAATTTTTGCAGAGGTTTTGGGAAATAGCAGATAAATTCTTGTTCATAATAAGGATCTTCAGGAATATTTGAATTTAAAATATCTTGATATAAAGCAATTTTTGAGAAAGATAATATACTTGCCAATTCTGGACGATTGAGTAGTTGTTTTTTATTCTGCCTTTCGTTAATGGTAATAGCATCAGGTAAAAATTCAATTTTTCGATTTATCAAGCCTCGTTCTTCAAGCTTATCAATTAGATTAATTAAACTAATGATGTCTTTAGAACTATAGGATTCCATTAAACTAATCGCTTTAGTTTGTTGAATATTATTTTTTAATACTAATGATGCAACTTCATCAGTCATAGATTCAAGTAAATGGTTACGGTTTTTTTGGGATAATTCACGACTAGTAATTGCTTCGTTCATAAGAATTTTAATATTTACTTCATGATCAGAGCAATCAACTCCTGCAGAGTTATCGATAAAGTCAGTATTAATTTTGCCGCCATTTTCGGCAAATTCAATTCTCGCAAGCTGAGTTAAACCTAAATTCCCACCTTCACCGATAACTTTACAGGCAAGATTATCAGCGTTTACTCGTAACATACGATTAGTGCGATCTCCGGCGGCATCATCATGCTCTTTGCTAGAAATTACATAAGTGCCAATTCCTCCATTGAATAATAAATCTACTGATGCGCAAAGAATTTTTCGGATTAGCTCATTTGGAGTTAGGGATTCTTCATTAATATTTAATGCTTTTTTGGCTTGATAACTTAATTTGATCCTTTTAGCACTTCGTAAATAGATATTACCTCCTGGGGATAATTTTTTTAGGTTATATTTGTCCCAACCGGCAACCATATTAAACAAGCGTTTTCGCTCATTAAAACTTACTTTAACATCTGGATTTGGATCAATAAATATATGTAAATGATTAAATGCTGCAATTAATTTAATTGTAGATGAAAGTAGCATACCATTACCAAATACATCACCACCCATATCACCAATACCTACAACAGTTATCGGTTGAGTCTGACTATCGATATCTAATTCATTAAAATGTCGTTTAACCGATTCCCAAGCTCCACGGGCAGTAATACCCATTTTTTTATGGTCATATCCATTTGAACCACCTGAAGCAAAAGCATCACCCAGCCAAAATTTACGCTTTTCCGATTCATTATTAGCAATGTCCGAAAATGTAGCAGTGCCTTTATCAGCTGCAACTACTAAATATGGGTCAACATCATCATATCGTATTTGTTGTTTGGGATGTTTAATTTTGCCTTTAATAATATTATCGCTAATATCAAATAAGCCATTNATAAATGTTTGATAACATGCAATTCCTTCTTTAATATATTCTTCCTTACTCCCACCGATTTTAGGTTTTTTAACTACAAACCCCCCTTTAGCTCCAACAGGAACAATAACGGTATTTTTTACTGATTGTGAATGCATCAACGCTAATATTTCTGTGCGGAAATCTTCTCGACGATCCGACCATCGCAACCCCCCTCGTGATACTTTACCACCTCGTAAATGAATTCCTTCCATAAGTGGAGAATAAACAAAAGTTTCGACGAATGGTTTGGGATCAGTTAAAAAGGGGACTAAAGCAGAATTGAACTTTAATGATATTCGCCAATTTCGATCAATCGGTAAATTTTGATAAAAATTACAACGAATTAATGCTTTGATTGAATCAAAAAAAGATCGTAATATTCTTTCATGGTCAAGGGTAGCAACTGCATCTAATAAAAGCTCGATAACATTTCCACAAATTGTTAATTGTTTTTCTCGAGTGCCCAATAATTCTGTCTTTAATAATTTATATATCGATTCAAAACTTTCACTTGATAAGTTATGTTGAAATTTTCGAATTTTTTCACAAAAATTATCGTCTAATATTTGTTCATCAAAATCCGGATCGAATCTAATATTGATATATTTATTTAAGAAGCTAACTACCAAAGGATTTTCTTTTAATGCTTCTTCCATATATATTTGAGAAAATGGAGCACCAGCTTGCAATAAATATTTAGCAAGTGCACGAAAAAAGCTAATTTGCTGCCAACTCATTTGAGCTTTGATTACTAAATTATTAAATCCATCGTTTTCTGCCTGATTTCGCCAAATTTTGATAAATGCATCTTCAAAAATCATTGAATGTTTATTTATCTCAATATTTTCAACTTCAAAATTTAATAACTCAAAATCCTGAATCCTAATAATAAATCCATTGGGTAAGGTTAATTTATATGGCTGAACAGCTATTACTCGAAAACCTAGGTTATGTAAAATTGGCAAAACCTCAGTAAGAGAAATTGTATGACCGGGTTTGAAAACTTTAAAATATACCCGATTATTTTCTAAAGAGTCAGTTTTATATAACTTAACAGCCAAATGATCATTGTCAACAAGATTCTCAATTTGCAAGATGTCATTTATTGCAGTATCAATATTTACATCATTGAAATAAGATGGAGAAAATGCTTTTTCATACTTTTGAAATAATCTAAATCCTTCAATGTCACCAAATCGCTTAACTAATAAATCACCTAGTTTGTCATACCAACTTTGAGTTGCATCAACAATTAACTCTTCAACTTGAGATAATTCGGATTTTTGTAAAATTTCTTGACTTGGGATTATGAAATGTAAACGAATGAGATTTCTGGATAAGATAGTGGAATTAAAGAAAGCTTGTGCGCTTACTAAATGATTACATAATATCTTTTGAATCAATTTCAAAACTTCTAAGCTATAACGATTGCGGGGAATATAGACAAAACAGGAATAAAATTGTGAAAAATAGTCGTATCGGATAATGACNCGAGTTTTTATATGAGTTAATAGTTCTACTTCTTCGGATGCTAGTTCTAATAATTCTTCAATACTAGATCTAAATAGTTCATCACGCGGTAAGGATTCAATAATATGAGTTAAAGCCCGCCCACTATATGAATTTAGATTATGTCCATATGCTTTAATAATTGAGTCAAATTTTTTTCTGATATATGGAATAGTTCGACACGAACTGTGAAAAGTGCTAGCAGAATATGTCCCAATAATCCTTCTTTCACCAATTAATTCTCCCTTATCAGAATATTGCAAAATTCCAATATAATCCATGTGGCCGGGTTTTCGCACTGTAGAAAATATATTGGTTTTGGTAAATACTAGCGGAGGTGATGATTTTGTATCTTCAGAATAACGCGTGCGCAAAGAATGAATAACTCGGGTCTTTGATTTTCTCTGTTCATTTCGTAAGATTCCTAGCCCGGTATTAGGAATTATTTGCAGGACTTTTGTTCTCCCTTTTTTTACTACTTGATAATCACGTGAACCAAGAAAAAGAAAATGATCATTAACTAACCAATCTAAAAAATCTTTAGCTTCATTTTGTTCATCTTGATCAAAATAGCTAGTAGACTTTTCCAAAATCTTTTTGCTTGCAAGTATTCGAGAGACAATTGGTTGTCGATCATTGATTACGGTAATTAAATCACTAATTGATTCTTTAATCTTTATTTCAAGCCTGCTTATTACTCCTTCAGGAAGTGGTCTTTTAAAAAATAATAGAATTAATGACTCTTTCGGAAATTTGTTTAAATTATTTTTTTTGGGATCTAAAATTTGGTCAATGGTTCCATCCTTATTTCGGCTGATAGATAATATTGGGTGCAACATATGAAAAATATCAAGGTTTTCCCCATTGAATATCATAATAACGGTATCAACAAGGAACGGGCGATCATCGGTATTAATTGCTACTACCGAATATGGCGATATTAAATCTTTAGATTGTTTATTTTGATCTGAAGATCCAAATAAAACCTGATTCTGATTTCGTTTTTTATTAGAAAAATCATAAATCCAAAAAATTAAATTTGTCAGTAACCCAGTTGATAACTTTTTGAAATCAACTGGAATCCCGCCAGAGAATAATGAACTGGTAAGCGAGCTTAGATTATCAAAATTTCGTTTACCTTTACGCAACTCTAGTGTTGCTAGCAATTTCTTGAGTAATCTAGTTGTATTTTGCAGTTTTATTTTGTTATTCGTAGATATCTCTTATCCTAAAATCAATGATTATATATTTATTGTTTATGAAAAATTATTGAAAATATCTATTATTGAGTATTTATAAATAAATTAATAGAGATCATAATTTAATTTAATTCCTATATAAAAATTAATTTTTTGTTAATGAAGTTTTAACAAAAGAAAGTTATTTAAACTACCATTTGCTATCTATTAGCCTATAATGATAACTATATAAGCTGATTAAATATATGTTACAACTTTATACAGCATTTTACATTTTTCCAAATACTTATATTCAATCATCTCTTTTTTTAAATTAATAAACAGTTGAATATTACTAGATGGAAGTTTATATGAAAACCAAGATAAAAATAAAAAAATCAATAAATCAGAAAACAATTCAAACAATCTGTTTATTGCTATCAATATCATTGCTACTAGCCCCAGCAGGATTATATGCTAATCCAACAGGAGAGAAAGTAGTAAAAGGTAGTGCAACCTTTGAAAGGAATGGCAAGAATCTCAAAGTAACTAATTCTCCGGGAGCTAGGATCAACTGGCAGGATTTTAGTATAGCCAGAGATGAGAGAACTCATT
>Ga0049116_10000156_pt1 | contig 15199 bp, 13 predicted proteins | sample WorMetvacBELIZE2_FD_55049 | JGI IMG/M metagenome (GOLD analysis project Ga0049116, IMG submission 55049) | Marine gutless worms symbiont microbial communities from Max Planck institute for Marine Microbiology, Germany - Olavius vacuus BELIZE.2 | ecosystem: Host-associated > Annelida > Digestive...
TCTTTGTGATAGTTGACAAAATAAATTTTCTAAATTCATCCAAATAACTGAATTCGACGGTAATATGTCATTCATACCGCGTATGCTTTGGAGTTCTGTAGGAAGTTTAGGCATTTTTTAATTTACTAAAAAATATTAACTTAGTTTAATGTCCACGTTATTTAAAATATTGTAGATTTTAGTCTAAATGAATGTCAATGTAGGTTCAATTAAATTGAATGTTAAAAATTTATTAAAGCGTTTTCTTTAAAAATAATTAATATTCATATAAAAATTGAAATGTATTCAGAATAAATATTGAGTTATATTGATTATGCATATTTTTTTTAATTTAAAGAATTTTACAATTGACAAGATAAAGTCTTCTCAAATTTTATTTGTATTAGAAATAATAATTATTTGCAAATATTGCTAAAATTCATGGTTTCATGCCCGGATGGCGGAATTGGTAGACGCACCAGATTTAGGATCTGGCGCCTAAAAGCGTGGAGGTTCGAGTCCTCTTCCGGGCAGATTTGTAATTTGATAAATTTATGATAGTGAATTTTAAATAAAAATTTATTCAACTTATTTATTCAAATTTTAATTTTTATTGTTTTTACAAAGTTAAATCTTTTTTTTCAAATTGGCTACAAAAAAATCTACTAAATCTGTAAAGCTTACTCATACTGATACTAAAGGATCTGCGAAAATGGTTGATGTAAGTGATAAACCACCAACTACAAGAACTGCAATAGCAACCGGTAGTATATTTATGCTGGATTCAACCTTGCAAAAAATTGTTGAAAATCAAATTAAAAAAGGTGATGTTTTAAGTACTGCAAGACTTGCCGGGATTATGGCAGCAAAAAAAACCGATGAATTAATTCCTTTATGTCATCGTTTATTACTCACCAGTATTGAAATTAATTTTGAAATATGTAAAAAAAATAATCCCCATATCTTTGCATCCGCAAAAGTTGCTGCGGTTGGTAAAACCGGAGTGGAGATGGAGGCTTTAACAGCTGTTAGCACATCCTTACTCACAATTTATGATATGGCAAAGGCTATTGATAGATTTATGACTATTTCAGAAATTAAAGTTATCGAAAAAAAAGGTGGTAAAAGTGGTAATTGGGTAAACCCAAATTGCTAGAAAGTTGATTTGTTTTTCAATTGATCAAAATATTTTAATAATCTATTTTAAGTTTTCTATTGAAATATATGAAATTAACAAATTCAACAATCTCATAATCTAAACTGATAGATACATTCCGCCATTTATATGGATTGTTTCACCAGTTATGTATGAAGCATTATCAGAAACTAAAAAAGATACAGCTTTGGCAATATCTTCAGTTGAACCTAATCTCCTGGAGGGTATTTTTTTGATAATATCTTCTTTTTGTTCTTGCGATAATTTTTCAGTCATATCAGTTTCAATTAATCCCGGTGCCAGGCAATTTACGGTAATATTTCGATTGGCAACTTCCAAAGCTAATGAGCGAGTAAATCCTGCAATCCCTGCCTTAGATGCACAGTAATTGGTTTGTCCCGGATTCCCACTACTACCAACAACTGAAGTAATATTTACAATTCTTCCAAATCTTGATTTAATCATTGATCGAAGAGCTAATTTACTTAATCGATAAACTGAATTTAAATTTGCATTTATAACATCATTCCATTCATCATCTTTCATCCGTAAAAGCAGGTTATCACGAGTAATTCCGGCGTTATTAATTAAAACCGAGATCGCTTCTTTAGTATCTTGCTCAATTTTAGTAATTGTTTGTTCGCATTGAGCTAAGTCGGTTACGTCAAATGCAATTGGAATAATACTTAATTTTTTGGATGATGCAATTGCTAAAGAATTATTCATATTTTCAAGCAAAGTGGCACTTCCATAAACTCGGAAGCCGCATTGAGCAAGTTCTAATGCAATTGCTCTGCCGATTCCTCTAGAAGCTCCGGTGACTAAAGCAGTTCTCATATTCATTTAAATTTCAATTATATCAATTCTAGATTTAAAAAATATTTGGGTTAATATATTAAATTCCTTTGATAATATTATTGATAGCTTCTAGTCCAAGTTTTATTGATTTCGGGTGTGGGTAGTCTTGAAAAAAATAATTTACATGAATCTACTCCAATTTTTTCTCTTAAGTTTATTAATATTTCATGATCGATATAAATTTTATCCGGCATTTGCATACTGGCTTTTACATGCTTTTCACAGTTGGTGCTACTTATACTGAAATACATATCAATTTTAGGAGAATCTGCAAAAGATTTTTTTTGCGAGTTTTCAATAAATTCTTCAATCGCTGGTAAATCTATGTCAACTAGAGTATTAATTTCTAAATATAATCCAGATGCATACTGCAATATTTCATCAAAGGTAAAAATTAATTCAGCTTGAAAATTTGGTGTGAAATTGACAATATTGTTTATTTGATCAGAATTATTGTAATTGCTATTTTCAATATCAGCTTGAGAATTATGTTGTCTTTTCTGACGAGCTTTTCCGTATACAAAAATTAAATTGTTTTCATATAGGCGATCCCGGATTGTTTTTTGGTTTTTCGAATCAAGTTCTTGCTGCAGTAAATTATCAAATACACTTAGTTCTAATCTGCTAGAGGATTTATCTTCTAATATTATATTCATCATTTGACCGTTGCGAGTTTTACGCATTCGCTTGTAAGCAATAATTCCAGCCATCCAGCAAGATAAATCGTCATTATTATTTAGGGCGATCTCGTTAATTGTGGAAATTCCAAGATTCTTAATATCATTTAAATAAAAATCAATTAAATGCCCGGACCATGAAAACTCTAAAACTTCATTTTCCCATATAACATTTTGACGAGGTGAAAAATTACTATTTGGTCGTTTTAAATCACTAAATCTATCATCTTGAATTTCAAATAATCCACCAAAATTTTCATTTTCGCTACCTTCTTCAATAAAAGATAAATAAAACTGCCGATAGAAACCTAAGGGTTTATTATTCCCTAAATCTAACTCATCAAATGCTCCGGCTTTTATCAGGGCTTCAAGTGCTTTTTTGTTAATAATTGACCGATCAACTCTTTCCCAAAAATCATCAAAATTGCTGTAAGCACCAGTTTTACGAACTTCAACAAGATGATTAATCGCTTTTTCCCCAACCCCTTTAATTGCACCCAATCCGAAAATTATTGTTGATTCATCTTTGGGAACAAAGTAAAATTCACTTTGGTTTATAGAAGGAGGACAAATATCTACTCCCATAAGACTACATTCTTTCATAACTTGTGCGATTTTGTTATTTGAACCACCAACAATTTCGGAAGTCATCACCGCAGCTATAAATGCTGATGGGTAATGTACCTTAAGATAAGCTGTTTGATAAGCAAGTAAGCCGTATGCGGCCGAATGCGATTTATTGAAACCATATTCGGCAAATTTTTCAATCAGATCAAATAATTCTTTAGCTATTTTGGGATTAGTTTGGTTTTGTCTAGCTCGTTCTAAAAATCCTTTACGATTTTTAGCCATCAATTTCTCGTCTTTCTTACCCATCGCTCGTCTCAATGAGTCCGCTTCTCCTAATGAATATTTAGCTAAAATTTGCGCAATTTGCATTACTTGTTCTTGGTAAATAATTACTCCATAAGTAGGTTTTAAAATTTCAGCAATTCTTTCGTCAAAAATTTTAATTGCTTCTTTTTGATGCTTTACATTAATATAATTTTCAACCATCCCTGAATTTAATGGTCCTGGACGATTGAGTGCTAATAGGGCGGTTATTTCCTCAAAATTTTCAATTTTAATTCTTTGCTCTAAATCTTTACAAACTTGAGATTCGCATTGGAATATTGAGTTAGTTTGTCCATTTTGAAATAATGATAGGTAGCGGGATCTTGATAATTTATATTAGCCACCGAAAAATCCTCATTACCGGTTAATTTCCGAATATTTTTTTGAGTATTATCAATAATTGTTAGAGTTGCTAATCCTAGAAAATCAAATTTAACTAATCCCAAATTTTCAATATCTTTCATGTCAAATTGAGAGGTTAGGAGATCACTGTTGTCAGATTGATGACGATATAAGGGGCAATATTCAATCAATGGTTTAGGAGTAATTAAAATTCCTGCGGCGTGGGCACTAGTATTTCTAGGCAGACCTTCTAATTTTTTCGCCATTTGCCAAACTTCTTTAAGACTTGGTTCTTTAGATAATAGTTTGGCAATTTCCGGTTCAGCTTTATAAGCTTCATCAAGAGTAATATCTACCTCTTTAGGAATTAAATCGGATAATCTATTGGTAGCAACATAACTAATTCCTAAAGCGCGTCCGCAATCTTTAATTGAAGCCCTTGCCGCCATAGACATATAAGTTACAATATTTGCAACTCGATCGATACCATGTCGATTTTTTACATATTCAATTACTTCACTGCGCCTAATTTCGCAAAAATCAATATCAAAATCCGGCATCGAGATTCTTTCACTATTAAGAAAACGCTCAAAAAGTAATCCATGTTCAATGGGATCAATATCGGTAATACCTAAAACATAAGCAGCAATTGAACCAGCTCCAGAGCCTCGACCTGGTCCCACGGGAATGTTTTTTGATTTCGCCCAATTGATAAATTCTTGAACTACTAAATAATATCCGGCATAACCCATTTGATTTATGGTATTGATTTCATCTTGAAGTCGGTCCTGATAAATTTTGGTTTTAGTTTGGCGTTCTTGCTCTTTAGGAAATAACTCTACTAACTTTTTCGAAAGTTTTTGGTATGCAAGTTGGGAAATATATTCTTCAGGATTTGAACCATCCTCAGTTGAAAAGCTTGGCAGATGATATTTTGTTTCTTTATTCTCGATTTGATCAATTAAAAAATCAAAAATAAAATCACATGATTGAGCAATTTTTATGGTATTGGCAAGAGCTTGGGGATAGCTGATAAATCGATCAACCATTTCTGCAGTAGTTGAAAAGTATTGTGCAGGCGAGTAGGGGCGAGGTCTATTTGAATCGGAAAATTTTAAATTATGAGCTATACAATAGCGAACTTCATGAGCATCAAAATCATCAGAGCTTGCAAAAATAATTGGATGAGTAGCAACAATTGGAATCTCAAGTTCTTGAGCTATTGAAATTGATCCTTCATTGATAACTTCTTCACCTACTCGGTTGGCTTTTTGTAATTCAATAAAGTAGTTGCCATTTGTTTTAGTTTGCCAAAATAATGCTATTTCCTTTGCTTTTTGATATTGATCGGCTAATAATAAGCAACCTATATCCCCATCTAAATGACCGGATAAAATAAATAATCCATCTAAATTGTTTTCAGAGATTTTTTCAAAATCAATTGCTGCTAAATCAGGATTCTCACAATTGATAAAAGAATTAGTTAGCATTTTACATAAATTTGTATAACCAATTTTATTTTTTACTAATGCAATTACTCGTTGACGATGCTGGAGGTATTTGTTTTTAATATATAGTTGAGTGCCAATTATCGGAAATATCGAATATTTTCGTTGGCTGTTTTCAGATAATTCTTTTTTAAGAGCAGCTTTGGCAAATTTAACAGCACCAAAAATATTGCCAATATCGGTAATAGCTAGAGCCGGCATATGATCTTTTTCAGCTAATTCAAAGGCGCTTTCAAGGGGCAATATCCCTTCAGATAATGAATACTCACTAGTCAAGCGTAAATGAATATATTGTCTTTTATTTATATTTTCAGAAATATTTTGCATTCCAAAATAAAACTAGCTATAAAATAGACTAGCTCTTAATATTCAAAGATAGGCTGAAATTAATTACGATTTTTCTTTGCTAACAACAATTCCAGCAGAGCGAAGTTTTAGTTTTAGGGCGTTTACTGAATCAGCATATCTTATTGATACTTCAGGTTCAACCTTATCTTCTGTTACCAAATCAGCAAGACATTGATCAAAGGTAAGCATCCCTTGCTCACGGCTTTTTTCCATTATCCCTTTGATTTCATGCATACGACCATTGAGAATTAAATCAGAAATTAATGGGGTGTTCAATAAAATTTCGATTGCTGCGACTCTACCGCCACCTTTTTTCGGGATTAAGCGCTGAGAAATGATTGCCTTCATATTAAGTGATAGGTCATTTAATAATTGTTTTCGTCTCTCTTCGGGGAAAAAGTTAATTATTCGATCAAGAGCTTGATTGGCATTATTAGCATGCAAAGTCGATAAACAAAGATGTCCAGTTTCTGCAAAGGTAATTGCAAATTCCATGGTATCTTCATCCCGAATTTCACCTATTAAAATAACATCTGGTGCTTGTCTTAAAGTATTTTTTAAACCGGCAAACCAACTTTTAGTATCGGCTCCCACTTCACGTTGCATAACAATGGATTTATGATGCGGATGGACATACTCAATTGGATCTTCTAAGGTAATAATATGACCTTTAGCATTGGCATTGCGATATCCAATCATTGCGGCTAAGGTAGTTGATTTTCCAGAGCCAGTGCCTCCAACCATTAACACCATCCCCCTTTTTTCCATAATAATATCATTTAATACTTTTGGCATCCCCAAGTCTTCAAGATTTGGAATTTCAGTAGTTATTGTTCTTGCGACAAGTCCTGGAGCGCCTCTTTGAATGAAAGCATTAATTCGAAAACGACCGACATTGGGAATGCTGATGGCAAAGTTACATTCATTTGATTTAGTAAATTCTTCAGCTTGAGCATCATTCATCAGACCATAGACAATCGCTCTGACAATATCTATTTGCAAAGGTTGATTAGAAACCGGAGTTAATTCTCCAAAAATCTTAATAGCTGCAGGGGCACCGGCTGTTATAAATAAATCCGAACCGCTTTTCTCGACCATAACTCGAAGCAAATCTTCAACAAATTTTATTATCGGATTTGTTTTACCATTTTTTTGTTGTTTGTCTTCACTTACTTTAGTTGCAATTTTTTCAACATTCTTATCAAGCTTTTGTTCCTCAATACTTTCTTTAATTGAACTTTCAAAACTTTCATGTGTATCCTCATTTGCATTATTATTTGATGTATTGCTATTCTTGCTATCAGACTTTTGCTGATTTATTGGTGAGGTCTCTTGAGGTTCGGTAAAATCAAGGTCTTCGTTCATAATATTATTTAGATTTTTGCACTGAATATTTTATTAATTATCTCGGTGGTTGAACGTTTATAATTAAATGGAATAGATACCACCGAACCATTATAAGATTTAACAAATTCAGCACCAATAATTTTATTAATTTCCCAATCCCCACCCTTAGCCAAGATTTCCGGTCGAATTTTTTCAATAAGTTTTAATGGTGTAGCTTCGTCAAACCAGGTGACTAAAGATATTGAACCGATGGCAGCTAGAATCGAAACTCGATCGCCTAATGGAGTAATAGGACGAATTACATTCCCTTTGGATTTTGATAGAGCTCGAATTGACTCATCAGTATTTACTGCAACAATTAATGATTTACCTAAATTACGAGCTTGAGATAAGTAAGTTACATGCCCCCGATGTAAAATATCAAAGCAACCATTAGTAAAAACAATTGGCCGGGGTATATTTTCTAAAGTGCTGTCTAAAAGTAATGGCTCACAAATCTTTTTTTCAAAACTTGGGGTAATAAATGAAGACATTAGTTCATTATGTCACCGATTAGTCTCGATTACCAGCAAAAACTAATAATAAGCGAAGTAGAGAAACAAATACATTGTATAAATCAATTACCAATCCTAAGGTTAGTGAAATATAATTGTATTGTCCGGTATGGTATGCCATATTAATTCGCCATAACATTAATAAAACTGAGATAAGCAAAATACCGCAAGTTAGTGCCATATGTAATGCCGGGATTTGTAAGAATATTGAAGCAACAATACCAATTAATAAGATTATCACACCTACAAATAGAAAGTTACCAAGTCCAGTTAGGGGCTTTTTAAACATTGTAGCGGCCGTAGCCATGGAGAAAAATATTACTGCAGTTCCACCAAAAGCAACAGAAACCAGTTGCCAACCATTAGTAAGAGTCGCAGCAACCATCAATAAGGGTCCGGTCATGAAACCCAGCATAAAGGTAAATATTTGCAATAAGATAATACCCACTGAAGAAGTATTATTTTTTTCGATCGCAAAAATCATTCCATAAAATAAACCAAAAAATACTAAGATTGAAATTATCGGGCTGGTTGCTAATATATTGATAGGAAAGAAGTTGTATCCAGCCCAAGATCCGGCAACCGCAGGAATCATGCTTATTGCTAAAAGCATGTATGCATTTCTTAATACTTTACTACCAGCGCTTAAAACTTTTCCACTAGTTTGATAATTATTATTATTATCAACTACGACTACTTGTTCACTATTTCGACCAATATTACGATAATCAACTGTCATAATTTCCTCCAAAAAATAAGATATATATTATATTAATTATAGCTAATTCTAAAATTTCAAGTTAAATTATCAAGCTTGATTGTGGAATATATCAGCATTCAAATAAAATCTTTAATTTAATTTCTAATCACCTTTTAGAATCTGCTCTAGATAGCGTAAATCCTGATAAAACTTTTGATTTTTCCGAAGTTCTTCAACTGTTTTGCATGCATGGAGGACAGTTGTATGGTCTCTACCACCAAAAGAATTGCCAATTGTTGGTAATGACATCGTAGTAAGTTCTCTTGTAAGCCACATTGCCACATGTCGAGCTCGAACAAAAACTCGAGCGCGAGATTTTGCATGAAGGTCACTAATATTTATTTTATAAAAATCTGCTACGGTCTTTTGGATATGTTCAATAGTTAATGGATGAGATACTTGACCAATAATATCTTTTAGCGCCAATTTCACAGTTTCACTGTTAATAGGTAAATTATGAAAAGAAGTATAGGCAATAACTTTATTTAGTGCACCTTCAAGCTCACGAACATTGGCTTTTAAATGCTTCGCTATGTAATATGAAGACGCAGTATCTAATTCTAGGTTTTCATTTTGGGCTTTCTTTTGTAAGATAGCGACTCGTAACTCAATTTCGGGAGAATCAATGGCAACGGTTAATCCCCATTGAAATCGCGATCTCAGACGATCTTGCAAGTTTTCAATATCTCTAGGGAAACGATCGGAAGTTACAATAATCTGTCTGCCGGTTTCGATTAAAGTATTAAATAAATAGAATAATTCTTCTTGAGTTCGAGTACGATTTTGGAGAAACTGAACATCATCAATGATAAAAGCATCTAAACCGCGAAAATATCTTTTAAATTCCTCATGGGAATGATTACGCATAGTTTTTGCTACTTCATTGAAGTAGTCATCTGCATGAATATATCTGATCTTATAACCAAGATTTTGATGTAAACAGTTGCCAATAGCATGGGCTAAATGGGTTTTACCAATTCCTACCTCCATATAGATAAAAAGGATTATATGCATTTCCGGGTTTCTCACTAACTTGCATTGCTGCTGAATAAGCTAATTGATTTGAATTGCCAACGACAAAACTATCAAAAGTATAGTAATCTAATAAACCGTTTAAATTGCGATTATTTTGGAAAAACTGCTTATTAATTTTGTGATTTGATTTTTGCTTTTCAATTTCATTAATCGAAGTGCTAATAGTTTGGGGTAGTGGTTCATCAAAATTCGTTGGTGCGAATAATGAGTTCTTTTCGGCTTCAAGTTGTTTGCTAAAGGTGTTAATCTCTTTTATATTCATTCTGTTTTCAGCCATAGTTTCAACAGGTTGACGGTANAATTCTAGCATCGGAGTAGGAAGTGAAAATTCATTAAATATAGTGCAGATCTTCTGCCAATAGTTTTTTTCAACAAACTGATGAATTTTTTTAGCCTGAGCACGAATTATTATTTGATTGTTAATATCTGCAATACATTCTAATGGTTGCACCCAAGTGGAGTATTGAGTATGAGAGATTTCCGACCTTAGCCTAGAAAGGCATTCCTGCCAACAGTTAATAATTTCTTTATGATTTTTCATAAACTATATTCTTGGCGGGGTAACCTTAATTTGACCTTGATATTTTCCCTGACGATCTTTATATGAGGTTTCGCATACTTGATTGCTTTCTAAAAATAATAATTGAGCAACCCCTTCAAAAGCATAAATTCTGGCAGGAAGAGGGGTGGTATTTGAAAATTCTAAGGTTATATGACCTTCCCATTCTGGTTCTAAAGGAGTTACATTTACAATTATTCCGCAACGAGCATAAGTGCTTTTACCTAAACAAATAGATAGAATATTTCGAGGAATTCGGAAATATTCAACGGTACGAGCTAAAACAAATGAATTTGGCGGGATAATACAATCGGTTGTTTGTAATTCGATAAATGAATTTGAATTAAAATTTTTAGGATCGACAATAGTTGAATTGATATTTGTAAAAACCTTAAATTCATCTGCACATCTTACATCATAGCCATAGCTTGAAGTTCCAAAGGAAACTATAGATTTACCATTATTTTTTCTAACTTGTTTTTCAGCAAATGGTTCTATCATTTTATGATCCAGAGCCATTTGCCGAATCCAAAAATCAGCTTTAATACTCATTTCAATTTTTAATTTCTTTATTTAGATTGATTTTTAATAATTAAAATTATTATTGCTTTATCATCCATTCAATAGTTTTCGAAATTTCACTTTTAGTTAATTTAGGATTCCCGGCATTCGGCGGCATAGCTCCTTTACCATTAACAACTGCTTCAACCATTTTATCGAATCCTGTTTCAATTTTTTGTTGCCAAATTTCTCGATCACCTAGTTTTGGTGCATTAGCAATACCAGTTAGATGACATGCAGAACATGAAGTTTGGTAGATTTTTTCAGGATCAATTTCAGAAAACTCATTTAAATCCAATTGGTTGGTTGGTTTTTTGATATTGGAATTGTTTGTTTTCATTCCTTTATTCTCAATTTTGGGATTTTTTTTAGTAGTTTGTGTTTCTTGATTTTTTAATTCATCTTTAGCAGTATTTAGTTCTTCGATATTTATCGTGCAACAATCCTCTTCATAAACGATTGAAGCTATTGGTTTTGCATTTTTTATTTGATTACTTTGGGAATCATTTGCATATACCATAGTATTTGAATATCCTATTAAACCTATTATTACAAAGAAAGAAGTTTTATTTATTATCGCCATTTATTTATTTTTTAAATATTTGAAAGCAAACAAATTATATCTAGTGATTTTTTAAAATAACTAACCCGAAATTTGTTCTAAAAAAACAAAATGTTAAATTTTTGGATAATGAGAAAAATCGATTTTATAAAATGTATAACTCGAAAAATAGTTTTAACTTGTCCAATTATTTAGATATTATTTTTATTTTGACTTATTCGAAAAATTGCTACTGATCCCAGTAAATTAGGCATAAAGCTTATTATCTTACCTGCCTCGTTTAAAATAACCTTATCAATAATATTAAAATTTAATTTTCGACAAAGATTTACAAAATCATTGATAGTGCAATATCGGACATTAGGAGTGTTAAACCATTGATAAGGGAGCGATTTTGAAATCGGCATTATCCCTTTTAACAGCATCCATCTTTGTTGATAAAATCCGAAATTTGGTAATGTGACAATTGCTTCTTTAGCTACCCGAAGCATTTCATTTAATGTATATTCGGTAGTATGTATTGCTTGAATTGTTTGCGATAAAATGGCTAAATCGAAAGAAAGATTTTTAAAAATTTTTAGTCCGTTTTCAATATCTGATTGAATAATATTAACTTTATTATTTATACAAGCTACCACATTTTGGTGATTAAAATCTATACCGACTCCACGAATATTTTTAATTTTTTGTAAATCTGTAAGTAATAGACCATCACCACAACCAAGATCGAGTACTCGTGAATTGGGTCTTATCCAATTTTCAATAATCTCAAGATCAGCGCGCATTAAATTGATATGTTATTAAAGTAAGCTTTTAAAATATCCATATAATTTTGATCTGGTAATAAAAATGAATCATGTCCACTTTCACTATTAATTGCACAATACGAAACATCTAGATCGTTTTCAAGCATTGCAGAAACCATTTCCCAGGATCGAATCGGATTAAAACGCCAATCGCTATTAAAAGTTAGAACTAAGAATTTAGCTGTAGCCTTTTTTAGAGCAGTTTGTAAACTGTTATTATATTCACTTGCCGGATCAAAGTAATCAAGTGCTTTAGTCATTAATAAATAAGTATTGGCATCGAAATAATTGGCAAATTTCTCTCCTTGATAGCGCAAATATGATTCAATTTCAAATTCAATATCATAAGAATATTTAAATTCTTGATCTCGTCGGGTTCGACCAAATTTTTCGGTAAGTTTAAAGTCAGATAAATAGGTTATATGTCCCATCATGCGCGCCACCCTTAAACCATGTCTAGGCACAGTATTGTGACTATAATAATCACCATTATAAAATTCCGGATCATTAATAATCGCTTGCCTAGCAATATCGTTAAATGCAATATTTTGCGCTGACAATTTTGGCGTAGCTGCAATAATTACTGCATTTTCTATTCGATCGGGATAATCGATTGCCCATTGAAGTGCTTGCATTCCACCAAGTGAACCTCCAACTATAGCGGCAAATTTTTCAATNCCTAAGTAATTTGCAAATAATTCTTGTGATTTAACCCAATCTTTAACTGTTACCATTGGAAATGAATTGGCATACTTTTTATTTGTTTGGGGATTAGTAGATGAAGGTCCAGTTGATCCGTGACAACCACCTAAATTATTTAATCCGATTACATAAAATTTATTGGTATCAATAGTTTTATTCGGACCAACAAAACTATCCCACCAACCAAGATTTTTAGGATCATCATGATAATATCCGGCAACATGATGACTTGCAGATAGTGCATGGCAGACTAATACAGCATTAGTCTTATTTTTATTTAATTGACCATAAGTTTCATAAGTTAAATTAAATGAAGGTAATCCCCCCCCGCCATTTAATGTAAAGGGTTGGTCAAATTCGAATTGATTTAGAGTTTTAACAACAAAAGACATACACTAATTATAGCGAGCTTATTAGTGCATCAATTGTCTAAGACCTAAAACAAATTTGATTTTAATTTTGAATATTAATCAATTATTTGATACTTACAAGTTATTCACTTATAAATATTAATTGCAATTATTAAAAAAAATATCTAAGCAACTTTAGATGAGGGTACCGATGTGGTTTTTGCAGATGCAGATATCTTTGATATAGTTGTTCTAGTAGTAAGTTTACGAGGAGGTTTTCTCAATTCGATACAAGCGGCACAAGACCATTTCATTTGACCGTCAGCACGCCGAACCATTTTTCCACCATCAACAGGTTTAAATCTATTACAGCGATAACAGTGCTTTTTCTCAATCATATATTTGTCCAATACTATTCAAATGCTACAAAAGCTCAATTATAACTAAAAAAGGACTTTATTGCAAAAAGCTAATATTGGTAGGGAATACCATCGATAATCAATTTTAAGAGCTAGTTTATTCATCAAAAATAGTTTGGTAAAACGTTGATTATTTATCATTAACTAACAAATATTTTGAATATTAAAAAACCTTTAACCTATAATTTTTAGATTATTTATTTTGGAATCAAATGAGTAAATCAAGAAGAAAATTTATTAAAAATATGGGAGTTTTATCTGGAAGTTTGCTTCTTCCATCTGCTGTATTTTCCGCTACTGAGCCAACGGGAAATCAAGATCTAAATAAAATATTAACAAATCTAGATAAAAGCCCATTAAGTCAGGATTTGAAAATTCATAAATATCATCAAATTACTCAATATAACAATTNTTCNGAATTCTCACCTAGNAAGCAAAATGTAGAAGAAATTGCTATTGAATCGGGATTTAAAACTGATCCCTGGCAGCTTAAAGTAAGTGGGGAATGTAGTAATCCCAAAACCTTTAGTCTAGAAGATATTATAAAACTAGCGAAAATTGAACAGCGCATATTTAATATGCGCTGTGTTGAAGGTTGGTCCCGTGTTGTCCCATGGAATGGTTTTGCCCTGAACAATTTGTTAAAAGTAGTAAAACCCAATAAAAGTGCCAGATTTGTCGAATTGGTTACCTTTTTTGATAAAGAGATAATGAAGGTTTCACTATTTTCATCATTAAAATTTCCATATCTTGAAGGTTTAAGAATCGATGAGGCAAATCATCCTTTAACAACTTTAGTTTTAGGAATTGCCGGTAAACCGTTATTACCTCAATCAGGAGCACCAGTTAGGGTTGTTGTCCCCTGGAAATATGGATTTAAAGGCGCAAAATCAATAGTAGAGATTCGTTTAGTTAAAGATCAACCGGTATCAACTTGGGAGACAGCTCAACCTAACGAATATGGATTTTATGCAAATGTAAATCCCAAGGTTCCTCATCCCCGTTGGTCACAATCTCGAGAACGACCATTAGGTAGTCTATTTTCTCAACCTACACTTTTATTTAATGGATTTGAAAAACAAGTAGCCGGTTTATATCAAGGAATGGATCTAACAAAGAATTTTTAATTTGTAATAGTTTATAAAAAACCAAAAAATTAATTGAAATAAAATTACATTTATTTTCATCTGATTTTCAATTTTTATCTTTTTTTAAAATTAAATCACTTTTTTAAACAACCCCTTGTAGATTTTAAAAAAATCGAAGTCTTATAATCAAGATTTTAGTCAATAGCAAAAATAATTCTGATTTCAAACAACTAGTTATAAGTATTTATTAAATTCAGTTTATGAATATATCAATTGGTTATAAACGTTGGATATGTTTTGCAATAACCTTAATACCTTTAATCATCTTAACCTGGAGATTATTTACCAATAATCTGGGTATAGATCCTTATGATACTTTGATAAGAGAAACCGGTGAAAAGGCTTTATTAATGCTTATCCTTTGTTTAGCTATTACCCCACTTATTTCGATAAAATTTTTAGCTAAGAAGCAACTTGCAATATTTAAAAAACCATTGGGCTTGAGTGCATTTGTTTACGGTGTTTGTCATTTTTTAATTTTTCTGGTATTTGATCTGCAATTAAATCTAATAGAACTAACCCGAATTATCTCGGAAAAGCCATATGTTTTTGTAGGGTTGCTAGCTTTGATAATATTAATTGTTTTGGCAATTACTTCACTTAAAAGAATGCAAAAATTACTAGGAGGTAAAAA
>Ga0049116_10000160_pt1 | contig 15119 bp, 14 predicted proteins | sample WorMetvacBELIZE2_FD_55049 | JGI IMG/M metagenome (GOLD analysis project Ga0049116, IMG submission 55049) | Marine gutless worms symbiont microbial communities from Max Planck institute for Marine Microbiology, Germany - Olavius vacuus BELIZE.2 | ecosystem: Host-associated > Annelida > Digestive...
CAAAATTATCAAATCGATAATCACTCAACGTTAAACAGGATGTGACTATGAAACAACACTTTAAAATGGCAGCGCTATCTCTTGCTGTAATTTCTTCGACTAATGCATTTGCACAAGACTCTTCTGAGCCAGAGTACAAAAACTGGTTTGGTTTGTCTGGCATGTATTACAACACTGACGACTCACGTCCGTTAGATCTAACTGACGGCGGCCTTTACGACGATGGTCGTGGCGTAGCTTTTGAATACGGTTTCCGTTTTACTCAAAGCTGGGCAGCACGTGTTGAATTTACAGCCCTAGACCTTGATTATGCAGGCGGCGGTGATGAAAGCGGTGAAATGGTTGGTGTTGACGCACTATACTTCATGCCAAATGATGCATGGTTCGTTTTTGGTGGTGTTAAGCGTCAAGCAGTAGGCGAATCAACTACGCTTGGTAACATCGGTATCGGTAAACACTGGGACATCCACGAAGATGTTAAACTTGTTACTGAAATCGCCGCTTATCACGACTTCGGTGAAGATTACAATGACTACAGTGTTAAAGTTGGTATCGCGATCCCATTTGGTAAAGGCACTCCTGCCGCACCTAAAGACAGCGACAACGATGGCGTTGTAGACAGCAAAGACCAGTGCCCAATGACACCAGCAGGTGTTCGTGTTGACGCAAATGGTTGTAGCATCGATGATGATAACGATGGCGTTCTAAACAACGTTGACCAGTGTCCTAACACTCCAGCTGGCACTAAAGTAGATGCAACTGGCTGTGCAATTAAAGATTCGGACAACGACGGCGTTGTAGACAGCAAAGATATGTGCCCTGATACACCAGCTGGCGTAAAAGTTGATGCAAAAGGTTGTACAGTATTTGACGAAGAGACAGTAGAAATCACTCTACGCGTTCTATTCGACAACGAAAGTGCTGTAGTTAAAATGCCAAAAGATCCAGAAATCTCTGAATTTGCTGAGTTCATGAAGCAGTATCCTTCAACAACTGCGGTAATTGAAGGTCACACTTCTGCACCAGGTAGTGAAGCTTACAACATGGACCTTTCTAAGCGTCGTGCTGCGAACTTCAAAGAAGTAATGGTAGACATGTACGGTATCGAAGGTTCTCGTTTAGAGACTATCGGTTACGGCGAAACTCAGCTTCTAGACAATGGTAAGAATGCTGAAGCACACCGTGTTAACCGTCGCATTTCAGTGACAGTTAAAGACACAGTGAAAGTAGCTGAAGAAAAGTAATTCATTGTATATGAATTGAAAAAGGCGCCTTACGGCGCCTTTTTTGTGTCTGAAATACTTTAACTTGTTAACCCTTAAAATGTAGACCGTGGCCGCGGTCGAAGCCTTTAGTCGCTATAAGAGGGGCTAATATTCGTCGGCTATGGCAGGGCCTGCATAGTTGTCAAATCGTGAGAACTGACCTTGGAACGTAAGTCGACAGGTACCAATTGGGCCGTTACGCTGTTTACCAATAATAATCTCTGCAATGCCCTTATACTCACTGTTTTCGTGATAAACCTCATCACGATAAATAAACATAATAAGGTCGGCATCCTGCTCGATTGAGCCAGACTCACGAAGGTCAGAGTTTACAGGACGTTTATCGGCGCGTTGTTCTAGCGTACGGTTAAGCTGTGAAAGGGCAACTACCGGCACTTCAAGCTCTTTAGCCAATGCTTTCATGAGCGAGAGATCTCTGCAATTTCCAATGTTCGGTTATCGCTAAGAGAAGGTACGCGCATCAACTGAAGATAATCCACCATGATTAGACTGATTCCACCGCGTTCGCGAGCGAGTTTTCTTGCGCGACTTCGCACGTCCATTGGTGTAAGGCCTGATGAATCATCAACAAACAAACAATCTTTGTCTTTGAGCATCGCCATGGTGTTGGAGATACGTGCCCAATCTTCATCATCCAGCTGTGCAGTACGAATTTTGGTTTGGTCAACGCGGCTTAATGACGCCAACATACGCATCATGATTTGTTCTGAGGGCATCTCAAGACTGAAAACAAGTACAGGTTTGTCTTCTGCCATCATGGCGTTTTCAATCAAGTTCATGGCGAAGGTGGTCTTACCCATCGATGGACGAGCCGCCACGATAATAAGGTCAGAGGGCTGCATACCACTGGTCATTTTGTCTAGGTCGGTAAAGCCGGTAGTAACACCGGTAACGTCTTTATTGGTTTTCACCAATTCTTCTAGACGGTCAATGGTCTTCCCTAAGATAGACTCGACATCGCGAGGACCTTCGTTTTCACCAGTTCTTCGTTCGGCAATTTCAAATACTTTACTTTCGGCCAGGTCAAGAATGTCTGCACTGTCACGGCCTTCGGGGTTGTACCCAACTTCCGCTATTTCATGCGCCACGCCAATAAGCTCTCGGGTTATCGCGCGCTCACTGATAATTTGCGCATAAGACACAACGTTCGCAGAACTTGGCGTGTTTTTGGCAAGTTCACCTAAGTAGGCAAAACCACCGGCATCTTCCAGTTCATCATGCTTTTCCAGCTCTTCTGATACTGTTATAAGATCTATTGGCTGGCTACTGTTTAGTAGTCGAGTGATAGCACGAAAGATAATTTGGTGTGAGCGATTGTAGAAATCGTTATCGGTAACAAGCTCCGCGACTTTGTCCCAGCTTTCAGGGTCAATAAGCATGCTGCCCAAAACAGATTGCTCAGCCTCAATGCTATGAGGTGGAACCTTCAATTTTTCAACATTCTTATCGTTTTTAGACGCAGACGCCACGAGTGAAACCTATTCCAATGCACAAAAGTCAGTTGGATATTATGCGCTTTTAACGTCCATCACTCAACAAAGGAAGTCGTCATTTTGTTGCGAAAGCGCAAAAAGACAACATCGTTTAAAGCGTTTTCTCCAGCTTTAAAAACGTACCGTCAACCAAGGTGTAGGCGCTGCCACCTTCCTGAAAAATGAGTGTAGAACCCATGATTGCTGAATTATCAAGGCACGACAAACTTACTTCAGTAATCTTGTCGTCGCTAAAGCCGAGCGATGATGGAGAGGCTTTAAAAGCAGCATAAAAATCTTGATTACTGATATTTTTCGTTGAATACACCGGTGACTCACAAAATGCCTGATCGAGTTTAGCCGAGTCTGAAGCATAGGTTACCGAGCGACCCAAGAACTTTTCTGACTCTATTGATGAGTGAGCTGAAACACCTACATTATAGGCCTTAGTCACCACCCAAGTACCTTCGTAATAAGCGGGTTCCTGAACAGCACAGCCTAGCGTAAATGCGCATATTCCAAACGCACCAATAATTAGACTATGAAATCGCCAAAACCTTTTGACGTGTCCAACAATACTCAATTTAACCTCCAATCAAAAAATAACAAACCATGTGATGATGTGGGTGAAGCGTGCAGGTCCGCTAACTTGTAACTAAGAGCCATTAAAACGCACTTTTGTTACTTACAAACGCTCAGCTACACATTTTTAGCGACCAAACAAAAAAAGCTGCGATCACTCGCAGCTTTTCATTAATCACCACATGTCTGATTAATAAATGTGGACTAAATTCATTTTTTCAACCTAAAGTTTCAATTGTGTTGCCTATAGCTTATTCACTTTTGGTCTATTTCAATTCGCCCGTGTACCGTAGAGATGTCTACATTTGCAGCCCCACCGTTGTGGATAAAGCGTAGCCAGCTACCTGGGCCATACTTAGGCTTTTGCGACTTTTCATCACTGATATTGTTTACAATGTTGCCGCCAGCGTGCGTCTCAATATCAAATTGTGCCGATACGCCATCTTGAAAGACAAATTCCATCGCACCGCCTACAGAATTCGCTTTTACGCTACCGTTCTTATTAAGACCTAAACTTGCGTAAGTCCTTCCATTAACCGTATTGATTTGCAGTACGTCCACCGCTTGAAGAGACACATCGATTCGACCGTTGACGGTTTCTACTGATACGTCTGGGCTATCGGAAGTGATGTCGAGCTTGCCATTAACTGACGCAAAGCTCACTGGCGTGTTTCCTGAGTGTGACGCTTCAATTTCGCCATTCACTGTTTCCGCCTCTAAACGGCCTCTCACATTCTCAAGCACGATATCGCCATTAACCGACTCAACTTCAACCCGCTCACCTATGTTTTTAAGGGTTACGTCGCCGTTTACCACCTCAACATCTACTGCTTTTGTTATACCTTCTGCAATAAGATCAGCATTGACCGCGGTATAGTGAAGGTCGCTTGCTGAAGGTATATAGATAACAAGGTCGTCGCCATCTTTACCTTTATTAAACCAGCTCTTTGAGTGGCGCTCGACTTCAACGTGTATAACCACGACATCTCCACGTCTTTCAAAGATAAACTCTTCAGTTTGATCGCCCAGTTCACCGGTGACACGAACCTGAGACTTATCCCAAACTCGGATATCTGCTTTTCCGTTGATGTGTTCAATGTCCACTTTCGGCGAAGACGATGTGTCGATGGTCTTATCTACTTTTTCTCCTGCAAACGCCGCAGTAGCGATACTTAGCAGCGCAGTAGTAAGTAATACCTTGGCCCCCAAAGGTGCCATGAACGTGTGCAAAAATGTGCTTTTCGTATTTATATTCATCTTTAAACCCTTATTAAATTTGCTGCCACTTTGGCGCGTGCACTCGCTCAATTAAGGCAATCTGCTGTTGATATACGTGATGCAGCATTTTAATTAATGCTGAGTTGTCTGGATCGTCCTTTAATGCCGCTTTAATAACATCTGCAGCATCGTCCAATTCTTTCAATTGCTCTTGCCAATCTTCCGTTAGCGCCGTTGTACTTTCATAACTAGCAAGAAGACTATTCACTTGTTGTTGCTGCTGCATACTCATTGCGTCAATCAAGGCATAGCCATCGCTTCGACTTTCATCAGCTTTAAACGCAAAAGGAGCCGCGAACCACAATACAGTAACTAAACAAACGCTTGCGGCTATTGCCATCCACTGTTTTGATGTAACCGTAGATGATGAAGCGTCGTCTTGTGAAGCGTCGCCTTGCTGCGATGTTATGCCGAGTTCAATACCTCGCCACAAATCTCGTTCTGGCTGCTTCTCTTTNGATATCCCAGAAATATGCTGAGCAAGCTTGTCGTCAAAATTACTCATCATCGACTCCCATAAAATCTTTCAATAATTGCTTAGCACGGAAAAATTGTGCTTTGCTTGAGCCCACTGCCATGTTCAACATGCTGGCAATGTCTTCGTGTCTGTAACCTTCAATTGCATGGAGGACAAAAACCATTCTGGCTCGCTCGGGTAAGCGAATAACTAATGCTTCTAAATCCACATCGGTGCTGTTTTCTTCAGCCGGCATCTCGTTAATGCCGCTGTTTTCCAAGTTAAACATCCGCTGCACCCACCCTTTCTGCTTACGCATATAAGAGATGGTAATGTTTGCCGTAACGCTGTGTAACCATGTGGAAAATTGGCTTTGCCCATCAAAATTACCCAATTTTTTCCATAGCTGAATAAAGACTTCTTGCGAAGCATCTTCTGCCATTCCCTTTTCACCTGTAAGCCGGTAACAAAGCGCGTAGACTCGCCCAATATGTTCATCGTAAAGGGACCGAAACGCCTGCTTATCGCCCTTTTTCGCTTTAGATATCAGCTCATTTTCGCTTTTATTACCAAACACCACATTGGCGTGTACAACACGTTGTTGTGTGTGTTCCATTCTTTTCTCTTTGTTATTTGTGGTGCTGATTAGCATTAGCACTTGTTAGTGTTATAAGGTTAGTCGTACCCTATAGTAGAAAGGTTTAAATGCACAAAAATATTTTTTGGAGATGCCATGTCTACCTCATTTTCTGTTAACGCTCTGTTTGCTGGAAAACCTCAGCCGCTAGGCCCTCGTGGGGCACCAAGCAGTATTGTTAAAGCCCCCGTCGACGCGTTAACGGTACATATGGACAGAACCGATGAAGACGAACAGGCCAACAAACGGCTTCACGGTGGACCGGAGAAAGTGCTGCATCAGTTCAACCCGACCAACTATCTGACATTAAGAAAGCATTTTCCTGAAGGCGACTTTTCGCTGGGCAGCATTGGCGAAAACATCAGTGTAGAGGGCATGGACGATGCTACCGTTTATATCGGCGATATATGGAAGTTCGGCGAGGTAGAACTGCAAGTAAGTGCACCCCGTGCCCCTTGCAATAAAATCTCGCAACGCTTCGAAGTGCCCAATTTAGATAGATTTGTCGGAGAACGAGGTATCACTGGCTGGTATTACCGGGTTATTAAAACCGGAACCATCAGTGTTGGCGACGAAGTAACACTACTGCACCGTGAGGACGATACCGTTAATGTTCACACCCTAATGCAATGCGCCCATACCAAAGCAGACAAAGCCCTGGCCCAAAAGCTAGCGAAACTTGAGGCGCTTGATGACGAATGGCGCGGAAAATGCCAAAAAATTGCGGATAAGATTACGGATAAATAGGCCATTTATCCGTAGCTTAAATTAAAAAGACGCCTGCTCACCTTCATTCAAAATAATCCAAGGCATTGCAGGGTTTAGCTGCTTCTTCATTTTCATAAGACGAAATAGCGCAGAATGTGACGTCTTGTCACCCATCATCCAGCTGGCATTTCCATAGCCCCAAGGCACTACGGCTTTACAGCCTAGGTCTTGGGCCGCAACAATGGCATCTTCTGGCGTAGTATGTACCTTGCGATACCATTTAGGTGAGGTTTCGCTGAAATAAGACGCTATGGGTAACAGGCAAACATCTATTTCACCAAAGCGCGCTTTAATATCCTTGAAGTGCGGTGAATATCCCGTATCCCCCGCAAAGAACAATGTTTTGCCTTCACTCTCAAATACCCAACCACCCCACAGTGTCGCATTGTCGTCCTCGTACAAATACGGCACCCAAATTCGGTTACTGAAATGATGGGCAGGCACGAAGTGAATAGAGGTTTTGCCTACATTTTTGCTGGTGTACCACGCCATCTCGCTAATGGTGTAGCCTCTATTAGGAAAGTGCTCTGCGAAACCTAACGGAACAAGATATTCGGGCTTTGTGCCTAATTCGGCAATATCAGCCTTATTAAAATGGTCATAATGAATATGGGAATAAACTACAGCATCGGTTTGTGCGAGTTTGTCTTCACCTACCTCAGCGGGTTCGTTGCGGCTGAATCCCTCCGCCAATCGAAAAGCCCAGTTAACGGGCCAATCAAACTGGCCAAACACGGGGTCGATAAGTATTTGCTCGCCACCTGCGGTGTTAAGTAAAAAGCTTGCGTGCCCCAACCAGGTTACAGTAAAGCCGGTATGTGAGTTGACTGGCGGGTTGTTGCCAACGAACTGACAATTTTGCATGTCACTTTCACATTCAATATCGGCAGACGCCGGGTAGCAATCATTAGTACACGTGACGGGGTATGCTTTAAAACCTGCCGTAAATATTGCTGAATCTATCCTCATACCCAGGCTCATTGGTGTACTTGATTACAGCATTTTCACCTTCTATCTGAGTAACATGATTAGAGCTGGCGCAACCAGTCAAGACACTTCCTGCTACTACTACCGACGCCGACAACCTCGTTAACTTCTTTAAACTCATTACCATTTTTAACATTGCATCCTTGTAGCTCCATCCTTGAAGGCAAAGCGCTTAGTTAGCCACTGCGTCTATGTTTTATTTACTCAATTGTGCAGACATCAAGAGCACCGCAGTTTAGCGCAAGCACTAAGATAGCTGTTAACCGTTATTGTAAAGCGAGAAACCATCAGCACCACAGTAAATTTGTAACAATATAAAAGCGCGCGTTAGCGGCCGCCTTTATCGTCACAAACCGATTAGTTGCAAATGATAACTATTATTAATAGTATGTTTAAAATTCTTTCCTGAAGCCATTATGCGTAAAACCCGAATACTCATTGTTGAAGATGACGCGACGTTAAGTGAACAAATCACACAGCTGTTGCAGTCTCGAGGATTTGACACTCGCCACGAAAGTGACGGTAATGCTGGATTACAAGCTGTGCTTGAGGAGAACTTTGACCTTGTGTTACTCGACATACGCCTTCCCTCTTTAAACGGCTTGTCGCTGTTAAACCAATTAAGGCAAATAAAGCAAACACCGGTTATGATGATCACCGCGTCAGGTGCCGAGCAAGAAAGGATTGAAGGCTACCGTAAGGGCGCAGATGACTACTTACCCAAGCCCTTCAATTTTACTGAAATGATGCTTCGCATCGACGCACTGTTGCGACGCAGCAAAACACTAAACGACTCAGGCACGCAAAAGTCGGAAATCATTGTTGATGTGCTTTATTTAAATCGCATTCAGCAAGTTACCAAATACCACTCAAGATTACTCGAATTCACGCCAATACAATTTAAGCTTCTTTGGATGTTAGTAGATAACAAAGGGGAAACGTTGAGCAAAGCATTTCTTTATCACAGCGTGCTTAACAAACCCTTTTCGAGGTACGACCGAAGCTTAGATATGCATTTGTCTAGAGTACGCAAAAAGCTCGTTGAGACTGGCATGCCCCCTGAACGCCTTGCCACTGTCCACGGCCAAGGNTATCGCTTTTCGTGAAAAATAAACTGCTATGGCGACTGTGCGCATTTATTGCCGTTGGTACTGTTCTGTTATTTTGGGCCATCGCGTGGCTTACCAATCATACCGAGACCAGCATGAGTTTTATCGATAAAGCTCATCAAGAAACCCTTTATTCCTATGGTCAAGAAGCGGAGAAAATCTACCTGGAGGATGGAGAACAAGCGTTAGCTGCTTTTTTGCAAGAAGTGAAGACAAAGGAAGACACGTGGCTTGCCGTAGTTAACTCCCAAATGACCACATTCGCTGACACCCAAATGTTAGATGAGTTTGTTGACCGATTTCAAATAGGCCGCAGCCCCGAATGGAAAATACATTTGTACTTTTCTGAAAACCCTGTGATGGAAGTCCCCTTCGTCGATGACAATACGCACTTTTTAATTCAACTTCCACAGCGTATGCGCCCAGGTTCGTTATTGCTCGCCACACGCTTAACGCTTCAAATTGCATTACCCTTAGTGATATTAAGTCTGTTGAGTTTTATGCTGTATCGACACCTAATGACGCCACTAAAGCAATTAGAAAATGCCACAAAAGATTTCGCAAATGGCAATTTAGAAGCCCGTGCAATGGCTGCAATGCCCAAGCGAAATGACGAACTTACTGGGCTTGCCCAAACGTTCGACAAGATGGCCCAAAGAACCAGCAGTCTCATTTATAATCAAAGAAGTTTGCTTGCTGATCTCTCTCACGAGCTTCGCACGCCTCTTGCCCGCATTGATATGGCAATAGACTTTGTAGAGCAAGACATTAATCGTGAACAAGCACTTTCACGCCTGCGTTATGAAGCGAGCACGATGAGAGAGCTTGTTGAAGATACCCTAACCTTTGCATGGCTAAATACAGAATCGCCACAATTGAACAGCGATGACTTTGACTTGGTAGAACTTATCAATGTTATTTGTGAAGATGCGCGGTTTGAATACCCTGATAGAACCTTGCATGTCGACACACCTGAATGCGCGAATATTGAAAAGAGCAGCCAGCTTGCTTTGGGGCAGGCGTTAGAAAATATTATTCGTAATGCTTTGCGTCATACCCCTGAGCAAAGCAAAGTGAGTTTAACGCTGACCAGCGATAATAATAACTATGTTATCACGGTTACAGACGAAGGCACCGGCGTCCCTGAATCAATGCTAGACGCCATATTCGAACCTTTTTTCAGGGTAGACAAGGCACGGGCAGCCAAAAACTACGTACATGCCGCAAAGCGCTCTGGCTTTGGTCTTGGGCTTGCACTGGCGAAACGTCAAATTGCCGCTGTGGGCGGCGACATTTCGGCGATAAATCGCGCTGCACTAATCAAAGGCAACGCATTACATAGAGACGCTAGTGCTACAAAGCAAACAGGGCTAGTCGTTACCATTACCCTGCCTAAGTCTTTTAATGCTGCTTTCGCAAATTGAGAAGTCTCTGCACACCAAGTAGTGTGCCAGTATAAACTAAGATACAGCAAAGCAAGCTTACCAGCCCTGCAATGGTCTGCCCTATAAAGCCAAAGTATTCTCCCGTGTGCAAAAAGCGGGAAGTACCCCAAGCCTGACTCCCTTTGGGCCAATCGGTTTTGTACAGTGTCCTAGTGATGTCACCGGTTCCCGTGTCGAAATACAGTGAATACGCTAACTCTTGCCTGTGCCCTATACTTTTATCGATATAAAACCGTGCAACACCCTCACTTTTGCCAATTTCCATCAACATGGAATACCAATCCTGATAGCCATTTTCATTGGCGTGTTGCTGAGCTTTGGTAAATAGCGTGTCGTAACTGACAACGTCGGCGTCTAGCGTCTCAGGCATAGCTTTCTTTTCGCGAGTAGGGACTTGTTCACCGTACATTCCATACAATGCTTTGTTTGCCCACTCAAAATAAAACAGGGTAGCCGTTAGTCCAATCACAACTAAAAAAGGCAGTGACCACATACCAAAAACAAAATGCCAATGTCGGCGACGGTGCTGTTTATTAGTGTACTTTTGCCGTAACCACATTTGCTGCTTTAAGGATTTTTTCGATATGTGTTTGGGCAACCATATGATGACTCCCGATAACAGCAAAAAAATAAAAATAAGATTGCTATAAGCCGTTATGGTTTTGCCAATTAATTGGTAATCCCCTTCCATTAAAAGATATCGATGCAGGTCAGTTATGACATGAAATGCTTCTTCAACGACCCCTTCTCCTTCTCTTAATATATCTCCGGTATAGGGGTGAATAAGATAGCTGTGTTCGCCGGCCCATGCGGGAATTGCCGCTCCCTCGCTATTGACCCATCGAACAAAAATATGCGCTTCGTTAGGATGCTTTTCACGAAGTATTGATACAACCCGCTCAGTCGAGATTACCGACTTTTCGATATCAATCGTTTGCGCATAAGCCATTTCACTTAGCTCTTTGAACTGGCGCTCGTAAGTGAGTAATACACCAGTAAAAGCCATAATGAAAACGACAATGCTGGCCAATAAGCCAGCAAAGAGGTGGGCCCAAAAGACCCACCTTTTAAACGTGGAAAAGTTCATCTAAAGGCGTTGCTTAGAAATCGTAAGTCACAGACAAACGAATATCTCGTCCAGCTTCTTGCGGACCAATAACGCTTGGGAATACTTCGCTGTAGTCACCCACACTTGAATGGTCGATATACGCTTCATCAAACAAGTTCGTTACCGCCAGATTTAAGCGAAGGTCGTTTGTGACTTCCCACTCGCCATAAATATCCACTAGGGTATAGTCTGCTTTGTTAAGTGAATAAAGCGAGTCGGTCCAACCGTTTTCCAAGGCCTGATGTAGTGTATCTATGTTGATGTCGTCAACCATAGTGATGTTAAAGCCAACGCTAATGTCTGCAGTAACGGTGTAATCTGCACCAAGTACCCACGTATCACCGCGACTATTACCTAAGCCAACAAACTCGTATCCGTTAATATCGATGCTGTTATAGGGTACGCTGTACAGATCTTCACGAGGCATCAATTCAACGTCTACGCTTGAAAACCCAAAGTACACGTCAACAGAGTCCCAGCGATACGCAAGGTTAAACTCTACGCCAGATGATTCTAGGTCGCCGATATTATTAAATACCGAGTTGCCTTGATAACCGCTAAATAGCACATCATCAATAGTAGATTCATAGGCGCTAAGGCGCGCATTAAGGTTATTCGCGCTGTATTCGATTGACGCTTCAATATTGGTGACAGTTTCAGGCACCACGTCACTGGCTACAACGGGAACGTCCTCACCATCATATAAGTATTCGTCAAGCGTGAAACCATCACCAATTTGCTTACCGCGCGCCGCTTCTGCGTAACCAAGACCAAGGGTCCAAGCTTCGGTAAGCTGATACTCAAGACCGACGTTAAAGCTAAGTTCATTGTCGTCTAGTCCAGATGGCTCATCGGTAACGGGTGTGCCGTAATAGTCATCGATCAAGATTTGTTGCTGAAAATCAAAGTCGTCATAACGAACACCGTAGCTCAACAACAACTCTGGTGTGATATTGCTATGAGCTTGCGCGTAAATACCCATTACGCTGCCTTCTTCTGCGTTCTGCACAGGACCTACGCCAGGACCACTTTCTACCTCATCTTTACGATAGTCGATACCGTAGGTGAATACGTGGTTTGAAATGTCGGTGGTGTTTCTAATATCAAAACCATAGGTATCGATATCAGACAAGAAATCGAAACGGCCGCCGCGGAACGATGATGAAGTTTGGTATGCAGTGGCTTCTAAGAAAACCAATGCGCTGTGGTCAAAGCGGTAGTTCGCTACGTAGGTATCACGCTCTGCTTCACTAGGATAAAGTGGAGCACCTTCTAGTACTACCCAGTTAGGTCTTGCCGAAAACTCACCCTCTTCATCGCGCTGCTCTGCACTTATTGAAAGGTATTGATTATCCGCAATGTAACCACTGGCTTTAAGGAACATGAGATCTTGATCTGCGGCAGTACCCAGCACTTCGTTGCCGTCGCCGTCTTCAAAGTTATCTCTGTCAACCGTGCTGTAATAACCTAGCAAGCCCCATGAATCACTTAGCTTTCCATAAAGGCTGCCGCTATATCGCGTACCTTCGTTTGAGAAATAACTCGCTTTTACTCGACCACCAAATTGTTCGTCGCCTCTCAATAAATCTTGCGCATCTTTGGTTTTAAAGCGGATTGAACCACCAATGGCACCTGGGCCACTGGTTGCTTCACCTGCACCAGCCTGCACATCGATTTGCTTCAAAAGATCGGGATCTAGCGTTACGCGGCCAATATGGTGAAATAGGGTTGAGGTTTGTTGCGCGCCATCTACGGTTACATTCAGGTAGGCATCTTCTAGTCCACGGATAAAGATTTTCTGTGCTACACCTACTGAACCGCCAACGCTGACCGACGGAGACTCTCTAAAAACGTCAGCTAAATCGTTTGCCTGAAACTGCTCAATATCCTCGGCAGTAATGCTCAAGTTAGTTGCTGCGCCTACCACAGCAACTCGCTCTATAGACTTGGTTTCTTCATTCTGGCTTTCTAGGGATTGCGCAAATACTACCGGACTGGATAGCGTGCATACTGCACTGGCTAAAACTAACTTTTTCAAGGATGTCTCCATTTGATAATCAACAATTACAAATAAGAAACATTCTCATTAACTTTAGTCTAAATGGATAGCACTTTTACATTTGTTACAATTCTCTCAGTTCTTCGCTGTCAAAGACTCACGCTCATTGTTGTAACGTACTTTCTGGCCTGCACGCAGACGTTCAGCTCCTCTCACCACAACCGAGCGCTTCGGGTTCACATCGCCAAACACTTCAATTCTATCGCCCATCCCCACCCCGGTTGTCACCTTAACTTGCTCCGCTTCATTATTTTCATTGAGCTGATAGATAAAGGTGCCCGACTTTCTTAGTACCAGTGCATCGCGGGGTATGGTGACACCATCATGAGTATCGCTGCTAGGCAGCGCCACGCGCACTGCACTGCCTATAGGAAAGTCACCGGGGTTGATGGCAATTCGTAGCTCCATCATGCGCGATGTACTGTTGCCTACCGGTACAATGGCACGAATAGATTCTTCTACTTGGTTCACGTTATTGTGAACGCTAACGCTCATGCCGTTAGCAATATAGGGTAATACGTTGAGCGGTGCGCGCACCTGAACTTCAACGCTATCAGGGTTTACCACGCGAAGCAGGGTTTGCCCTACCCCAGTGTATTCGCCCGGCGACTGCAGCCTTTCAACCACCAAAGCCGTAAAGGGAGCACGAATACTGCTTTGTGCTATCTGATATTCGGTGAATTCTAAATCCAATTTGGCTTGCGCTAACTCCTGCTTAGCATTCTCTAAGTCTGCTTCCACTTCCTCTAACTCGCCTCTGGACGTGTTTTGACTGGCCTGAAGGTTTTTGTACCTCGCCGAGTCGTTTGGTAAACAGTTCAACCTGCGACTGCCATCTGGCAATATTTGAGGCATTTTGATTGCGGGTAATGCTTAAGCGAGTATCGTCGACTTTAACTAAAGGCTCCCCCGCTTTCACCACATCACCTACATCTGCCATCCAAGTGATGCGACCGTCTACCTCAGAAGCAAGGTTTGCATCGATAACGCTTAGTACCGTTCCAGGAACCCAGGTTAGTTGTGAAATCGCTTGCTCTCTGGCTTCATCTATTTGTACCAGCACCGGCGGTGGTTGATTGCTATCCTGTGCTTGTGCGCTCAACGATACACTGCTTGCAAATAAGGCAAACACACTAAGGGCGAGAGTAGAAGTCATTGCTTTCATGGTTGTCTTTTCCTTACACATGATCGTTGTATTTATTTTGTTTTACGGTGGATGAGGTAGTCGGCGAAGCGCCAGTGCTCTCTATGCGCTCGGCCAGGGGTTTGAGTATATTTACAGGTGACTTTGAAGCCGTCATACGCAGCAAGGTAGGCAGTAATAGCAAGGTGAATATGGTACTCACCGTCATTCCTCCCACAATAACAGCCGCAAGACCTCGGTAAATAACGCTGCCTGCACCTGGTAGTAACAGCAGGGGCAGCATGCCAAAGATTGAAGTCAGCGTGCTCATAAAGATAGGCCGTAAACGTAGTTTGATGGCTTGTTCTACCGCGTCATCACGGGTCAGCCCTTCTTGCTCTCCTAGGCGAGTCTGATGCACGAGTAAAATGGCATTGTTTACTACAAGCCCTAGCAAAATAATAAAGCCAATCATGGTTAACAGGTCCATGGGCTGGAAGGTAAAGATGTTCATGATACGAATAGCAATCACCCCGCCCACCGTGGCTAGCGGAATAGAAAGTACTACCAGCACGCTGTCTTTTAACGATTTAAACAACCCCGCCATTAACAGCAGTAGCAACACCATGGCAAAAAGAAAGTTATCAGCCATCGAGGCAATAGCGCCTTTTAAGCTATCCGCGCTACCACCATAATTAATAGCGCCATCGGTAGGCATCATGGCCATAATGGCGGGCTCAACCTCAGAGGTAATCACTTTCATGGCTTCTTCTAAACTCATACCCTCTGGCGGATTTACGTTTAGCGT
>Ga0049116_10000162_pt1 | contig 15004 bp, 12 predicted proteins | sample WorMetvacBELIZE2_FD_55049 | JGI IMG/M metagenome (GOLD analysis project Ga0049116, IMG submission 55049) | Marine gutless worms symbiont microbial communities from Max Planck institute for Marine Microbiology, Germany - Olavius vacuus BELIZE.2 | ecosystem: Host-associated > Annelida > Digestive...
AGACATTAAAAAATCCGATACCAGAGACTGATATCGGATTTTGAAGCCTTAAAAAGATCGGTCAACCGATCATGAAAATTTTCTTAACTGATCGGCATTAGTGCATTGCACGGCTTTTTTGTTGTCGAACCTTTGGTTGTTGGTATTACTTGTCGTTTTGCTTCGCTAAAAGCGCAGCAGCTTGCGGAGCGAAATAAGTCAGAATCCCGTCTGCGCCAGCGCGCTTAAACGCTAATAACGATTCTAGGATCACCGCGTCTTCATTTAGCCAACCATTAGCAAAAGCAGCTTGATGCATAGCGTACTCGCCACTTACTTGATAGGCGAATGTCGGTACTTTAAATTCGTCTTTACAACGACGCACAACATCTAAATACGGCATACCTGGCTTCACCATTACCATGTCAGCGCCCTCTTCTATATCAAGCGCAATTTCGTGGAGTGCTTCATCGGTGTTGGCAGGATCCATTTGATAGGTTTTCTTGTTGCCGCCCTTTATATTTGCAGCGGAGCCGACGGCATCACGAAATGGACCGTAGTACGCAGACGCGTATTTAGCAGAATAAGCCATAATACACGTATTGATGTGACCTGCTTCTTCAAGTGCTTTTCGGATACTGCCAATGCGCCCATCCATCATGTCAGAAGGCGCAACAATATCAGCGCCAGCTTCAGCATGCGATAACGCTTGCTTAATGAGCACCTCGACTGTTTCGTCGTTCATCACATAACCAGTTTCGTCTAAGAGNCCATCTTGACCATGAGACGTAAATGGATCTAATGCGATATCAGACATCAGCATTACTTCAGGAAACGCCTTTTTAAGCGCTCTCATAGCTTGCTGAGCAAGCCCTTCAGGATTGAACGCTTCGCTTGCACACTCGGTTTTAAGAGACATAGGTGTCACAGGGAAAAGCGCAATCGTTCTAATGCCCAGCTCTACCCATTTCGCCGTTTCTTGCACTAGCAAATCGATAGAAAGTCTTTCCACACCAGGCATAGAAGGTACGGCTTCTCGTGCGTTCTCACCGGGTAGTACAAAAACAGGGTAAATGAGATCGTCAGTGGTTAAACGGTGCTCTGCCACAAGCCCTCTTAAAGCATCTTTGGCGCGTAGTCTGCGCATTCTTCTTTGAGGGAAAGGTGAAGATGTCATAGTTTTTCCTGTAAATGTTTATGTATTACTGTATTGCGGCCCGCAGCCTTGGCTTCGTAAAGGCATTCGTCGGCGAACTTGAAAAGATTTTGCGCGTGCTCTTCATCAATAATAATGGTTGTAGAAACGCCCGCGCTTGCAGTTAGCTTAATGGTTTCCCCTTCGTAATCAAGTGGGGTCGACGCAAGGCTATCTCGCATATTTTCGGCAACGTGAAAAGCGCCTTCAAGATCGGTATTAGGCAATATAATGGCAAACTCTTCACCACCTATGCGACACAAGTCATCTGTAGGGCGATGGATGTGCTTCTGAAAGACATTGGTGACGTGAATTAAGCACGCGTCACCACCATCATGTCCGTGTTGATCATTAATTTGCTTAAAATGATCCACGTCAACAATGATGAGAGATAATGGTGTTTGCTCACGTCTACTGCGTCGCCCTTCAGAACGCAGACGCTTATCGAAATGTCGACGGTTGTGCGCTCCCGTGAGCGGATCTATTGCATTTAACCTTTCCAGTTCTTGGTTTACTTCAGACAATTCGCGTAACGTAATTTCTAGCTCTAACGTGCGTTCTTGTACTTTATACTCCAGGTCATCTTGATAACGCTTTTGTACTTCAAGTAAATTCTCTTTGGCGGTATTTGCCTGTTTTTCCTGCTCTAGCGCGAACTGCTGCGCCTCAATGAGATCATCGCGACTGTGGCTATAATTAATCGCTAAGATAAGTGCCAAGATGAGCGTTTCAACCGCGCCACCAATGATCAGCAGGTTATTTGACGAAATAGGCAACTGAATAATATTAACGTTATCAAGGCTCGCACTTAGCCCACTAATTAATAGAAAACCCCAAGCAATGGTAAAATAACGTGCTACGACCACCCCTTTGAGCGTTAGCCAAATACCTAACCCAAGAGTAAAAATAACGATGAGGCTGAGCAGTAACAGGAACGCCTTTATCATGAACGAGTAAGGCAAGATAAGGCCGAGGATTATACTTAACCCGCACACCCAACTGATTGCCTGTGTGATTTTATCTAGCTTTACGCTGTGGGCTCTAATAGGTAGTAGGCTTCGCGTAAACATCGCCGCAAACATAATAGTCGCGTTAGCAAACACAAGAATTGCTTTACCTTGAAACCATGTGCTTCCCGGCCACATATAGGAGAAGCCGTAGCCGTGTAACGTCGCCAATATAAGCGCCAAACTCATTACATAGCCAGAGTAATAAAGGAACGACACGTTACTTGTCGTTACCGTTAAAAATGCGTTACTCACGCCCATTGCTACCAAGATGCCAAAAAATATCCCCAATGCCAGGTTACGGCTTGATGTATAGGCAATAAACTCTGTTTCTTCCCATATACGAATAGGAAGGCGGACGCTGCCAGAGGTTTGTACTCGAATAATCACCCGCTGCGACTGAGCGCTTACTGGTAGGGGGAATAGTGGCTTCACATGAGAAACAGGCCGGTTGTCAAAGTGCAGGCCATCGCCACCTGAATAAGTAGCAATAGGCGTGCTGCCTATTTGGCTGTAAATCGCAACGTCTAAACTATCTAAAAGGGGATAGTCGATGTGCAATAGAAATCGACTTTCATTGCTTTGTGTTGGCGCAATGACCATTGAAAACCAATGTACGTTTGTGTTCATACCCAAGTTAATGGGTGAAGATATTGGTGTCCAGTCGGTAAGCGGCGTTTGAGTAATGGTAGTAAAATCGAGCGCATTGCCATTATCTACATTGAGATAAGTAAGCTGCGAGAAACGTGGTGTTGCACTGGTGTTAGGAGACAAACTAAACAACACAGACACAAATGCAACGACGGCCACTAGGGTGATAAGAATAAGACCCGCATCATACTTGCGCATCGCTTTCAGATTTGTCTGCATATAAACCTATGTTTAGCTGAGAGAAAACAACTCACAGCTATTAGCATAACTGCTAATACGTAATTTATCAGTCTCAACTTGCAGATATTCGCCTAATTGTTTAGCGATATGGGGTAGAAAAGCAGGTTCGTTATTACGTTTTCTCGGTCGAAGGGTTTTGGGAAACAGATAAGGCGCATCTGTTTCAAGAATAAGACGGTTTAAAGGTATAGACTTCACGGCTTCGCGTAGTGCTTCGCCTCGCTTCTCATCACATACCCAGCCAGTAATACCAATATAAAGCCCCAGCGCAAGGTAGTGCTGAACCTGCTCTGCATTCCCAGTAAAACAGTGGGCAATACCACCTTTTATACGAGGCATATACTCGGTTAATAACGCGACTTGTTCGTCAAACGCATCCCTTTCATGTAGATACACGGGTAAGTCTAATGCAGCCGCAATGTCTAACTGGGCTTCGAACACTGCCAATTGATCGGGCTGTGGTGAGAAATTGCGATTAAAATCCAGACCACATTCACCAATTGCAACACACCCATTCTGTTGTGCAAGTTCGCGTAACCGCTTGTAATCACTTGGCGTGACATCTTTTGCATTGTGAGGATGGACACCGATAGTGTAACAGCATTGGGTTGGATACTTATTATATAGCGCTACTGCGGCGTCCCATTCACTGGGGTGCGTGGTGATAATGCAGAGTTTTTCTACCCCTGCATCTTTTGCTCGTTGTATAACTTCATCGGCGTCAAATCGCTTATCAAGCAAGTTGACGCCAGCATCAAACCAAGGCATTTATTTTACGCGTTTCACTTTCATGCGCTTGTTAAGCCCTTCTACACTTAAGAAAAATGCACCCAATAAGCCCCTTTCTACGGCTACCGACTGACCTTCCTTAAGCTTCATATAGGTTCCATCAGTTTGCTGCCATACAGAACCATCGCTGAAAGTTATAACATGCTTATCACGCACATTCTTCTTGATNGAAGCGATAGTGACCGCAATCTCAGAAGCTTCGTCAGACAAATCTCGCTTATGTTCAAGTCCAAAGTCATTCTTAGGTTCTGAGGCTTGAACTTGTCCCTGAGCGACAGGCGCTGGGCGAGGCTTCATCTGATTACCATTGTTGCTCTTGTAGGCCTGTAGTTGCTCAATCTGAGCGTCTGAACCTTCGTACTTGTTGAGTGATTTCGCGACGCTGTCATAGCACATAAGTCGCTTTAAACTATTATCCGTGTTGCGACATTTCTCCAATGCATCAGCAACTGTCTCAGCTTGTACATTAAACGCCCCAAACGCGCACAGAATAGTGGCAAGAGATAGCAGTCGGGTTTTCATTTTTATTCCTTTCTTTTTTTGACATCTATGTGTTGTCTGTTGTTTCAGTAGATGTATCGTCTTTTGGTGTTTTACCCGCGTAAAATCCTCCAACAATAACCCCTACTTCAAANAGCAACCACATTGGAATAGCTAATAATGTTTGAGAGATAACATCTGGCGGTGTTAGCAACATGCCAACCACGAATGCACCAACAACCACGTACGGGCGCTTGGCTCGTAAAGACTTAGCATCCGTTACCCCAGTCCAGCACATTAAGATAATGGCTATCGGTATCTCGAATGAGACCCCAAATGCAAAGAACAGTTTCAAGACGAAGTTCAAATAACTGGATATATCTGTACTTACCGTTACACCTTCAGGTGCTACGCTTGTAAAAAACGCGAACGCTATTGGAAATACCACAAAGTAGGCAAACGCCATTCCTGCGTAAAACAGCAGCGTACTGGAAAGTAGTAAAGGCGCTACCAGGCGCTTTTCATTTCTGTACAAACCCGGAGCCACAAACCCCCATACTTGATAGAGCACNTAGGGAATAGCAATAAAAAACGATAACACCAGTGTAAGTTTAAACGGAGCAAAGAAAGGTGATGCAACGTCGGTTGCAATCATGCTCGCATTTTCAGGTAAGGCTTCAAGCAATGGCATCGCCAATAGCTTATAAAGGTCTTGCGCAAACGCCGCAAGACAAATGAAGACGATAAGTACGCTCAAAAGGGCTTTGAGAATACGGCTACGNAATTCAATTAAATGAGAAATAAGGTTATTAGCGTCAGACATCTATTGCTTTTTATAAGGTTCTTGAACCGACTCTGCAGCTTTTTTTAGCTCATCGACGCTTTGTTCAAGTTCAGGTGAAAGATCTTTAAGCCCTTGCTGCTCTGCTTTTTTCAAATTTTCATGCAANTCGTGCACGCGCAACTGATGCTCAACTTCTTGCTTAAAGCCCGTTGCTACATTACGCACGCTACGAATTGTATTTATAGTTGAGCGCATGGCACCCGGTAATCTTTCTGGCCCTAAAATAAGCAACGCCAGTACACCGATAACCAATAGCTCCCAAAAGCCGATATCGAACATTAGGATTTTTCTTTAACGTCGCTCTGCGTCTTAGTTGAAACAGGCTCTGCTGCTGACTTTTCTTCAACTTGCTTCTTTTGTTCAAAGTCTGCGTCTTTGTCTTCTTCGGTGACAGCTTTTTTGAAGCCTTTGATTGCGCCGCCTAAATCAGTACCTATACCTTTAAGACGCTTCGTACCAAATAAAAGCACCACAATAACCAGTATGATCAGCAACTGCCAAATACTAATACCACCCATAAAAATAATCTCCCTTACATCGATTGGCACAGTATGCCATTGCCTGCTGATGCTTTCACCTGAATATTTACTTCAATGAATAAAGATTGACGTTTTGGTTGGGACAATCCATGCTCTGTATATCCCCAATGCGAATGGTCGAAACATTCAACTATGCTAATTTTTACAAGGAGTTAGTGAGCAATGCTATGCCTTACCGTGGTCTATTGCCATTTATTGCTCGCTTTACCTGTTGCACCTGACTCAGCTGCTGACACGTTGAACTCCCCCGTAAATGCGACCAGTGTAGGTATAACCTATCGGGATATTGCTCGGCCAGAAAATACGCTTTCTAACCGCGCTAACTCGACAAAAGAAAGTACACACTCCTTGCCTCCTTCAATACCTAATGAGCAATGGTTTGATATTTGGCAGCGTAGCTTCACCGACACCATGGACTTCACCGTAAAACAGCTTGATGGTTTGTTTGAAAGTTCAGATGAAATAGGTGCTTCAGGACAGAAGGAAGCCAGAGCCGAAGGCCGTGTTCAACTTGCATGGGAGCCAAGAAGTGGCATGCTCTCGGATACGGATTTGCGCTTCAGGGTAAGAGTTCGCCTACCGGCTTTAAAAGAACGCGTTGATTTACTATTAAGTGATAACGAAGACGAGACACAGAACAACACAATACGAGCCGCGAGGGATACCGGCAATAACAACCGCGATCGAACGACCATCGCGCTTCGCTTTCGTCCTGAGCAAGACTCTCACTACTCATTTAGAATTGGTGCTGGTCGCCGCGACCAACTCTATGCGATGACCCGATACAGAGATGCTTTTGCCTTTTCTAAACAATGGGCCATGCTATACGACGCCGAACTTTACTATTACACCCGTGACCGTTTGGGTGCGGAGGTGGGCGTCGCTTTTCAATATGAAATCAATAAAAAGCACCTGGTTCGACAAAATAATCGCTACTACTACCGCGACGATACCAACGACTGGCTATGGCGTCACGAGGTCCACCATTTGTTTTCGGTAGATCAACATAACGCCGTTATTCCTCACTTTATGGTGGAAGGGCTTAGCCAACCCAACTTTCGCGTAGAAGAAGTCTATGGCGGGTTTAGGTGGCGTAACAACATGCTGCGCGATTGGCTATTCTTTGAGGTAGAGCCTTTCGTTTTATGGCTACGTGAAGAGGATTTTAAAACCTCATACGGCGTAGCCCTGCGCGTAGAAGCCTATTATGGGCGCGATACTTAAACACAACCTAATCGTAAATTACAAACGGAACCTTGCTATAAGCACAATAACGCAGTTTGTGAAAGCGCGAGGCCTCTGAAGGCTGCAACACGTGAATATTCCCACCATTTTGCCAGCGAATCATGCCTTTAGAACGACAAAGGTTGCCCGATTCCTGTCGCCATTTTCCCTGCCGTTGCGTTTGAAAGAAGCTGGCTTTTCCGATGATTCAATTGTGAGTTTCAGCTCACCCGATGTTATTTGTCCGGAAGTCTTAGCTGGTAAGTAACTCGCCTCACCTGCAATTATGCGTTTGGAGCCATTGCGAGAATGAGTGATATCTTCTTTACCTTTGCTCATATCTACAATAAACACCCCGCCTTCGCCCAATACAGTGAAAGACACGTTTTCAAAGGGCGCTTTTGCGTCGACCATCAACGCCGTAGTTTCATCGACACCGAAGCCAAACNATTGGCCGCTTGATGCTGTAGCAGCGATCAGACGGACTTCGCGATCACGTTCTGAAAAGTGAGTATCAAGTAAGCCAAAATTGAAAAGCCCTAAACCGCCGGCAGGGTTGATAGTCATTGCGCCATCTGTTAGTTGATTTTCACATTGAGCGCTGTTCTCACAGCGTTGTGATGTGGGATCGACGCCATACACACCACCGGATAAGACGCCCATCGAATTTCCACTTGTTAACATGGGAACAGGTCGATGATTGTTGTATCCACCAGCCTGTACTGCTGTTCCTGCACTGGTCCCCCCTACTACTAGCTGATCGTCTCGCCAGAGATCACGCAGTTCAATAAGAAAGACGCTGGGTTTTCCTGTTGGAGTACTTAGCGCAGCAAGGGTTTTACTTTGGTCTCCGCCGTTGAAAAATAAGCCATCGAGACTAGATAGTGTATTTATGGCCAACTGGTTGTCTTCACACCATGAGCGTTGTTTGCTCGTACGCTCAGGGTATAACCTCTCTTTGTCAAANAGCGAATGCTGAGCTCTAAAAAATGCTAACTTGTTACAGCCTTGGCCTTTAAAACTTTCAACGTAAACGGCCTGTTGAAAAGCGGGAGTTAATGGGATCCAAATTACATCTACGTCGAATTGTTGAAAAACGCCCTCGTAAAAGTCTACCGCTTCAAATGGGTCTCGAGACGATGCCGTTACAATGCCGATAGTCGTTCGAACGGATGTGTCGGCGTTCACCTTTTCTGCAATTTTAGCTTGTCGTTTCGCATGTGCAGCTTCAATAAATGCGGTATAGATATCAACTGACGCCCTACCTTTCGTATTTGCTAACGATACTTGCTCTTGCAATCGATTGCCTAGCTCATCGGTTTGCTGCGCTTCTAAGGAGTCCAACAAAATGAAGTAGTCAGTATCAGAAAGGAAACGAATATCGCTATTTGATAACCCGGCATCATTGAGGGCATCTATCAGCGCATTTTTTGAATATAACCGCTCACCCCCAGATGAATATACATTCACTAATTTTGAATATAAAAAATCATTGTTTTGTGAGTATTTGTTCGCCAAATTTTGATATCTAAGTAGTGACTGCTGATTTATTTCGTACAAAATTTCCGCTTTCCCCGACAAAAACGTCGACGGTGATGTGCAGTTTTGTTTTGACATACTTGAACATGTTTTTAGTGCTCCTCCCGCCAAAACAAGGTTTGAAGACCCATAACAAAACATAGAAAATACAGAAAGATAAACATAAAAAAGCGATAGAAGCGGTGCTTTTAATCTAGCCTTAAAACAGTAAAAATTTGCGCGCAAAAAAATAACTTTCATTAAAACCAACGGAACATTTAATTGATTGACTTTTATTCACCGTAGTGTTAACTAATTATTAATGTCAACGGTAAAGTTCACGCCGTATAACAGTATTTGATTCAGACGAAGTGCATAATTCGTCACAACACTGGTTTTTATAAATGCTTAAGAAAGCTGCCAACCTAGGCAACTATCGCTATCAAAACTTTTACTTGTCGGAGTGGTTCGACGAGTAGCTCCTGCGCCCTTCAATTCATTGAAGCGGTCACGCTGCGCCTTGCAGCAAATTTTTATCTAAACAAGTGTTGAATCGCGCAAAAAGCGGCATTAGACCGTGCGCGTTATGGGGATCACAATAATGAAAAAATCGACGTTAGTTCACAAATTAGGTGTGTCTGTTGGCACGCTAAGCTACCTATCGCTTTGTATATCTGGCGCTGTGTTTGCGCAATCTGTATCAGCACAANAAACGAGCGAAGAAGAAGTTGTAGAGCGCATTCAGGTCACCGGCAGTAATATACGCGGTGCGGATATGGAAGGTGCGCAGCCGCTAACTATTCTAACTTCAGAAGATATTGCACGCACAGGCGCATCTACCATTTCAGAGCTAATGCGCACGGTGACGCAAACCCGTGGAGGCGTTGGTACATTTGACACCACCCAAAGTGGGGCGACGTCTACCTCTACACCACCCGGTCAAGCGGCAGCGTCACTTCGAGGCATTGGGCCCTCTTCAACATTAACGCTTGTGAACGGACGCAGAATTGCAGCAAGCTCATTCGCTTCTGGCACTGAAAATTTTGTTGATATCAATAGCATTCCTGCCTCTGCAGTAGAGCGCGTAGAGGTGCTAGCAACGGGTGCATCGGCGATTTATGGTGCAGACGCCGTTGCAGGTGTTATTAATTATATTCTCAAAAACGATTATGAAGGCTTAGAGCTTCAAACTAATTACGAGAACACCATCAACAGCAACGACCATGGTGCCTTCAATGTTCAAATGCTGTGGGGTAAAAATTTTGATAACGGCAGTAATTTAACGGCGTTTTTTGACTACTTCGATAGAAAAGCGATAAGGGCAACCGACTTTTCGCAAACACGCGATCCTATTTTGGAAAGTAGTTACTCATATCTTTCTAAAGGGCAGCCCAACATTTACTTTGATAGCACACTAGACCGCTATGAAATGCCTGCACCTAACTGTCCTGATGAGCTTACAATAACGGAGCTCGATGAGGAAATTTGTGCCTATTATGCCAATGAAGATGACTATTTCGAAACGCCGCTAGAAACCTTGTCAGGAGGCTTCACCTATACCTATCAAGGTAACGACATTACGTGGCGGACAGATCTTCTTGCCTCGCATACCAAATCAACGTCGTTCTCTACACCATCACCGATTAATCAGGTAAACGATGAAGAAGGAGCATGGATAGAACTCGATGCTCTTAACGTACTTGAGGACGACGCGCGTAACGCAATTATTGACAACTTGTTCATAGGCTCCTTTGATACTGTTGCAGGTCGTGAACTTGAAGGTCTTCAATACGATGCTCGATTTGTNTCCCCACGTACCGTCGAAATAGAAACTGACGCCATTCGCCTAGTTTCGTCTTTACAGGGGTACTTTGGTGAGTGGGAATGGGAGGCTGGCGCCCTTTACTCTCGCAGTGAGTCTGAACAGATTGCAACACAAGGTATCTACAACCGCTATCTATATACAGCCGCCGTTCACGGAGAGCTCTGTGATACGGTTGAGATTGCGCAGTATGACAGCACAAACGATATTTTAAGCTGTGGCAGCGGCGCACTGTTACCAGCCTATAACCCTTTTCTAGTAGGCGATGCGCAAAACGACGCTATCTTGGGCCTAACACAAGCACGCCCCACTCGTGATGGAACCAGCGAAATGTTCGGCCTAGATGCCAAAATTAACGGTGAAATAGCGCAGTGGAATGGCAATGCTGTCTTGCTAGCAGCTGGGGTTGAATTCAGACGGGAAGAAATCACTGACTTGCCGTCTTTAGACTCACAAGCGAGAGCGGAAAATAGCTTTCTTGTCGATGTTTTTGGATTCGGTTCAAGTGCCTCAGCGGCAGACAGAAATCAGATGGGCGTCTTTACTGAACTCTTTGTTCCTATTACCGATCAGTTAGATATTAGCCTTGCGGGTCGTTTTGACGACTACAATGATTTTGGCAGCACGTTTAATCCAAAAGTGGGCTTCACCTACCGCCCTATTGATGACTTAGTACTTCGCGGCTCGTGGTCTACAGCGTTCCGTGCGCCTTCTTTGACTCAAGCAGGCGTGCAGCTGCGAACGACTCGCGCATCTTTCGACTGTTCAGCGAACGACGCCGTTGCAGATTTGTACTGCGAGGGGCAAGGTAGCGTTCGCGGCAATAACGTACTTGAACTTGGTAACCCAGCGCTGCGCGCTGAAGAGTCTGAAACGTACTCATTTGGCTTTGCCTATAGCCCAACTGACAACACCACGATTACGGTTGATTACTGGACCTTCGATCACGAAGACATTGTTGATACCAACATGACGGGGGTTCTAGACCGTGCCATTACCGATGCTTCACTTCGCCATTGCGGTGTATTGGATGAGGGAGAGGTTGGCATTTCTTACTTGAAAGACCTGTGTTTAGTTACCGATAGCGCAGGGAATACCATTGAAGATGAGGGCGCTAACTTAACTGAAATTCTTAACGCTTGGGTTGAATTTGACGACCCGCGTTTTGATGAGTTACCGCTGTTTAGAGATCATATTTTATTGCTTGATAATACGGGCACTCAAGAACTCGAAGGTATCGACTGGGACGTAGACCATGACTTTCAGTTAAATAGTGGCACGTTGGAGCTAGGATTTTCTGGTACTCACTACCTGACCTACGATCGCAATAGACCTGGCTCTGATGAAATTGAGTCATTAGCGGGCACTTTCCTTTATCCTGAAACTGTTGCTACAGCTGAACTTTTCTATGTTCAAGAGGATTGGTACGTAGGTGCTTACGTTTTCTATACTGGCAGCTATGACGACGATATCATTCGTTTACGCAGCAGAGAAATCGATGAGTTAATCGAGTTGGGCGCCATTGAAGATGAAGATGATACCCGCGATGTAAGCAGCTGGACTACCGTAACACTCAGCGCTGGCTATTACTTTGAGAATGCTGACTTGCGCCTTACTGTTGACAACGTATTTGACCGAGATGCCCCTACGGCTTATGGCTCAGGTAGAGGTTTTGATGCCTTTAACCATGACCCATTTGGTACGCGCTACACACTTGCGTTTAGTTACTATTTTCACTAAGTGATAACAGAGGGCGTTAAGCCCTCTTCACTTTCGGAGGTAAGGTTGCAACATTCACCTTCAACATCGCGAATGCCTGATGCATTCGTANTTTTATTCTTTGTAATACTGCTTGCAGGGCTAGTGTCTTGGCTTGTTCCTGCTGGTACCTTTGACACAAAAAATATCACCACATCAGACGGCAACATTAAAACCGTGCTCGATGCCGATAGCTTCAGATATGCAGAAGAAAGCCATGGCTTTGTGTTATTCGATGGCACAGGCAACAAAACGGGAATAGCTAATTATGCCTTTGATGGCATGGTCTCGGGCGACAAATGGGGCGCTGCAATCGGCGTTATCGCTTTTATTCTTATCGTTGGCGGCGCCTTCGGCATAGTGATGCAAACAGGCGCCATCAACAACGGTATTATGGCGTTGATAAAACGCTACCAACACGCCGATAATCTCTTGCTCCCTGCTTTATTTTTGCTGTTCTCATTAGGTGGGGCGATATTTGGAATGGGTGAGGAAGCCATTGCATTTTGTATTGTGCTAGTGCCGCTAATGACAGCCATGGGCTATAACGGCATCATGGCGGTGCTTGTCACTTATGTGGCTACGCAAATCGGCTTTGCTACAAGCTGGATGAACCCTTTCTCTGTTGCTATAGCACAAGGCATTGCTGATGTGCCGTTAATGTCGGGCCAATATTTTCGCATGGCCATATGGGCTATGTTTACCGTTTTTGGCTTAATCTTCACTTTACGTTATGCAAAGCAGCTAAAAAATAGTAACCAAGCATTTAACGATGCAGCTTCAGTAAGCAAACAGACGTCTTCTTTAGAGTTCACGTCATCTACCGCATCAACAAATGAGCTCACTGAGCAGCATTTTTCCGTTACCGACAAACTTATTCTGATCGCCTTTTTTGCTTGTATTTACTGGGTAATGTGGGGAGTAATTGTTCATGCTTACTATATTCCTCAAATTGCCTCACAGTTTTTTTGTATGGGAATTCTGATTGGTGCCATTGCATGGGTTGGTGGNCGTATGCGCATGAACGATATCAGTGCGGCGTTTGTTAGCGGTGCACAATCGCTGCTGCCTGCCGCCCTCATTGTAGGTATGGCCAAAGGCATTGTATTAGTGCTTGGCGGTGACGAGGTGACTTCACCTTCTGTGCTAAACACCTTGCTGCATCACACTGGTAATACATTAGNGCAAACCGGTTCTGTAATGAGCGCTTGGCTCATGCTGTTGTTTCAAAGCATCTTCAATTTTTTTATTGCCTCTGGATCAGGACAGGCTGCAATCACTATGCCTCTAATGGCGCCGCTATCAGATCTTGTGGGCGTGACTCGCCAAGTTGCGGTACTAGCCTTTCAGTTAGGCGATGGCCTAACTAACTTAATTATTCCAACTTCTGCTTCGCTGATAGGCTGTTTAGGTGTGGCTGGCGTAAGTTGGACAACATGGGTAAAATTTATTGCAAAGTTTTGCGCCGGCCTTTTCACACTTGCGTCGCTCACTGTTATCACCGCCGTTCTCATAGGTTTTTCTTAAATGCTAACGCTTATCAAAAATGTAGAGTGCTACTCGCCTTCGCCACAAGGCACAGTCGACATTCTTATCGCCAANAATGCAGTTGCACATACTGCCCCCAANATTTCGATGCATTCNCCTTCTTTAAACATTATCGACGGCAGTAATTTGATTGCGCTGCCNGGCCTTGTTGACAGTCTGGTGCATATTTCTGGTGGCGGTGGCGAGGGTGGNTTTCACACACGTACGCCTCAAATGTCGCTGACTGATGCAAGTTTACATGGCGTAACAACCGTCATTGGTGCATTAGGTACCGATGCAACTACGCGAACACTTCCTGATTTAGTGGCTAAGACAAAAGGCCTAAACATTGAGGGGATCAGTGCGTATTGTTACACNGGCTCCTACCACCTTCCGGCTCGCACCATTACANGCAACGTTACTGATGACGTTGTGCTAATCGACTGTATGATCGGGGTCGGAGAAGTCGCAATTGCCGATCATAGAGCTGCCGAGCCGACTGTCCAGGCGCTTGCAGAGGTTGCAGCACAAGCACGAACTGGCGGCATGATTTCTGGCAAAGCAGGTATTGTTTACATTCACACTGGCGACGGAGAGCGCCAACTTTCTGTTTTGCATGACGTTGTTGATAGTACAGATATTCCGGCAAGCCAGTTCTATCCAACTCACATCAATAGAAACCAAAGTTTGTTAGATGCAGGAATCGCTTGGACACAGAAAGGCGGTGTTATTGATATGACCACCAGCACCAACGAGCAATTTATTGAAGAGGGCGAAATACCCGCTGCAGAGGCCGTTGCCTATTGCCTAGATAAGGGTNTACCTGCAAGCTGTTTAAGCATGAGCTCAGACGGAAACGCTAGCCTTCCAGTATTCGATGATAATGGCCAGCTTGTGGGCTTAGAAGTGGGTAAAGTAGGAAGTTTATTTGACGCATTTAAAGCTCTGGTATTAAAACACAATGTATCACTAGAGAACGCCATTTCGGTTGTCAGTAGCACCCCCGCCAAGAGACTTAAGCTGCATCGCAAGGGNAAAATCGATGTTGGATGTGACGCNGACATTGTGCTGTGCGANAGGGAAACANTGGATATTGTTCACGTTATCGCTAAAGGCAGGCAGCTGGTTCAGCATGGCAGGGCTTTGGTCAAAGGCACGTTTGAATAACTAAACCTACACGACAAACTTTGCATCGCACTACGTTGCTCTTTAACAAGAAAAAGGGCGCAAGCGCCCTTTTTCGTTTATTAACTATGAAGTATTGAGTCGATGTTTACGCAACTCAATTTAAGGACGAAGCGCCCTATCACCTCGAGCAAGCCCACACACACCGGTGCGCGATGATTCGATAATTTCAGCACACTGCCCCATAGTCGTGGCAAATGCATCTAGCTTATCTGTGGTGCCCGTAATTTCAATGGTGTAGTTGTT
>Ga0049116_10000167_pt1 | contig 14576 bp, 16 predicted proteins | sample WorMetvacBELIZE2_FD_55049 | JGI IMG/M metagenome (GOLD analysis project Ga0049116, IMG submission 55049) | Marine gutless worms symbiont microbial communities from Max Planck institute for Marine Microbiology, Germany - Olavius vacuus BELIZE.2 | ecosystem: Host-associated > Annelida > Digestive...
GTTTTTCATTATAAATTGCTTATACATATTTTCCTCTTTTCTATTTTCGTTGTGCCACATGGCTTGATGATCAACGACAAGCTCTAAGGGAAGTTATGCAACGGTCTTAATCATTCCAATATTCCACATTTTTTGAACATTGTTGCATGGATCGTGCAGATAGCCCAATCCTATTCGCTTTGAGTTTTCCTTTATAGGAGGGAAGAGAGGTCACGTGTCGAAGTAGATCGATAAAGTTCTCTACACATACCATGCAGCCATGTTTTGTAATAACATCCTTTCAAACAATAAACCACCCATAGTAAACTGGGACATTAAGTCCGGAGCAAATCAAGAGGAGGTTTGTGTCAATGTCAAAAATTGGGACAAATGAACTGAGAGCAGGGATGAAAATCGAACATGAAGGAGCACCCTATGAGGTGGTAAACGTTCAGTTCGTTAAGCCAGGCAAGGGACAACCCTTTATTCGCACAAAATTCAAGCACCTTCTTGCTGGCAAGGTCATTGAACGCACCTTTAAATCGGGAGAGTGGCTGAAGCTAGCAGATGTGGAGGAGTCCTCCTACCGTTTGACCTATCAAGACGGAGACTCCGTGCATTTTATGCATGATGATACCTATGAGCAGATCAGCGTTTCTCTCTCCGTGATTGGGGATCGATCTTGTTACCTCATGGAAGGGGTGATTTATGAGCTGCTGATATATAACGGGTCGGTCGTCGATGTGATTCCCCCAACTTTTCTAAATATGACGATTCGAGAAACCGCGCCAGGAATACGTGGAGATAGCGTGTCGGGAAGGGTGATGAAGCCCGCGGTCACAGAAACGGGGGCAACGATTCAGGTTCCCATTTTCATCGAAGAGGGGGAGAAGGTCAAGGTGGATACGCGTACTGGCTCCTATGTCTCTCGAATTTAAATCTGCATTAAAATATCGCGCCCAAATGATGGGAAAGGTGCGATCTTTTTTCCACAAAAAAGGAGTCATGGAAGTCGATACTCCTTTGCTATTTTCTTATCCCTCGATCGACCCTCACATTGACCTTTTTAAGACCACACAAGGAGATTTCCTTCACTCCTCCCCCGAATATGGGATGAAATATTTACTCTCCCAAGGAAGCGGGGATATTTATCAACTCTCTCATGTCTATCGCCTAGGAGAGGAAAGTCCTCTACATCATCAAGAGTACACCCTAATAGAGTGGTATCGAACCCATATCTCTCAAGAAGATTTTCTCGATGAGACTCTGGCCTTACTCCACCTTTTTTTAGGGAAACATTCCCACCAAATCTTAACCTACAGAGAAGCTTTTCTTAGATATGGATCTCTCGATCCCTTTGAAATTTCTAAAACACAACTTCTTGAACAGGCTAAAGTGGGGAACCTTCACCTCTCACCCGCAGAATCCCTCTCTTCCCTGTTGAACATGGTGTGGGGATGTTGGGTAGAACCTAAATTAGGGGAGTCGGGAATTACCTTTATCTGCGATTATCCCGCTGATCAAGCAATCTTTGCTCAAACGAAAATAAAAAATCACACCGAGGTTGCTGAGCGGTTTGAAGCCTACTATCGAGGGATAGAGGTGAGTAATGGATATCATGAGGTCAGGACGGTGGAACAACAATATGAGCGGTTTCAGAACAACCATGTTCAAAGAGTTGCCCTGGGAAAGAAGGACCTCCCCCTCCCCACTTTGCCTCCATCCTCACTATTTCATCCCCTGCCGGACTGTTACGGCAACGCCCTGGGGTTTGACCGATTGGTGATGCTAGGCTGTGGCTGCACCAATATCCGAGACATCTTGCCGATTTCCACTTTCTAGTTTCTCTTGAGAAAGGTGGTTTTTTTCTCAACTGTTTCTTTAGTTTACAGCAATCATGTTGATCAACCCAAAACCTGCTCATCCATTGGCCACTCTTATCACACACAATTTACTAAAACACCTGTTCCAAAAAGAGTTGTGCAATGGTCTCTCCTGTGCGGGTTCATAAATGCACAGATCAAAAAAATACAGAATGTCAGATCGTTGAAATTCCCCTCCCCTCCCCCGCTTCAATCGTTTACCTGATGTTCACCCCCCTGACGGGGGGCTTGTGTTGAGTGAGAAGATTATGGTAAGCTGGCGAGGCCGGCAGTATAAGTTGAAAGCGGGGTAATGGTCGTCGACAAAAAAAGAATTTTAGGTTCTGTTCGCTCAGGATTACTCTTCATTATCAGTGCACCCGCAGGTACGGGGAAGACTTCTTTGACAGAAAAGTTGATTGCAGAGTTTCCTGGCCGTGTGGTGCGCAGTATTTCTTGCACGACGCGCACCCCACGCGAGGGAGAAGTAGAGGGAAGGGATTATTTCTTCTTAACCCCTCAAGATTTCGAACAGAGAGCAGCTCATGGTGAATTTCTTGAACATGCTACGATGTTTGGGGAACGGTATGGGACGTTGGAGAGTTTTGTGCGACAAGAGCAACAACAGGGCAAACATCTCCTTCTCGTCATCGACACCCAAGGTGCTGCGTCGTTGAAAGCACAAGGAGAACCAGGAGTGTTTATCTTCATCTCTCCCCCTTCCCTTGGAGAATTAAGAAAAAGGTTGGCCAAAAGAAACACTGAGGAAAGCGGGTTGCGGGAAGGACGTATTCGCAAGGCAGAGCAAGAGATAGAACAGATTCAAGATTATGATTATCACTTCGTCAATGACCACTTCGATACTGCTTACGAAGTTTTGAAAAGTATTGTCATTGCCGAAGGGCACCGTAGGGTGCTTGATTGTGAAGATTAAAGTGAATAAGGTGAGAAAATGTCTCTTTTAAAAAAAATGTTAACCAAAGAAAGACTAGCCCAGTTATTTCCTGATAATTTTCAGCTGGCAAACTATGCAATCCAAAAGGCACAGAAGCAAATTCAATCAGGGACCTATCCCGTCTGCCTTAACGATCTATTGGAAAAAATCTGCAGCAAGAAGGAAAAATATTTGGAAAGACTAGAAAAATTAAAAAAAGAAGAATAGAGTAGCTTTTCCCCATGGCACGGAAAGTTTTAATCACTGCATCGTTGCCTTACGCTAATGGTCCTCTCCACTTTGGACATATGGCAGGAGCCTATTTGCCCTCCGATTGTTATGCACGCTTTGAAAGATCCAGAGGAAGGGAAGTATTGTATCTATGTGGTTCTGATGAATATGGGGTTGCCGTAACTTTGAGCGCAAAACTGGAGGGAAGAAGTCCGAGGGAACATGTTGATCTCTATCATGGACTATTGCAAAAGGGATTTCGCCAGTTCAATATCTCCTTTGACCACTACTCCCGGACCACTTGGGAAGGTCATGCGGAGGTGGTACAAGAGTTTTTTAAAGATTTGTTGGCCAACGGATATATTGAGGAAAGAGAGGTTGAACAGCTCTACTCCACAGAGGATCAAATCTTTTTAGCGGATCGTTATGTCGTTGGAACATGTCCCCAATGCGGGTATCATGAAGCAAGGGGAGATGAATGTCAAAAGTGTGGAGCAATGTATGAAGCTCATGAATTGATCGACCCTCGTTCTAAATTGAGCCACCATCAGCTAACAAAAAGGGTCACTAACCACTGGTTTTTGCGATTCGACCTTCTTAAAGAATCTCTGGTAGAATGGATGCAAAGGGGGGAATGGAAATCTAACGTAAGTCGCTTTGCGCAACATTACATCGATCATTTAAAGCCGAGGTCCATTACCCGTGATTCTGAGTGGGGAGTTCCTGTCCCCTTAGAAAGGGCCAAAGGCAAGGTATTTTATGTCTGGTTTGATGCCCCTATTGGATATATCTCTGCAACTAAGGAATGGGCGGATAAGGTGGGTCAACCAGATCTTTGGAAGGAATATTGGTGCGATTCTGACACGCGGCTAGTGCAATTCATTGGAAAGGATAATATCCCCTTTCATGCCATCCTGTTTCCTGCGATGGTGATGGGACAAAATCAACCTTATAAATTGGTAGATGCCCTCCCCGCCAACGAATTCTATTACCTCGAGAGCGGAAAATTTAGCAAATCTTCTAAACATTATCTTGACCTCGACCATTTTTTTGAGAAATTCTCTGTAGATCAGATTCGCTACGCCCTAGCAGCCAATGCTCCTGAAACTCAGGATGGGGCATTTTCTTGGCAAGACTTTCAAATGCGCTGTAACAATGAACTGTTAGGGAAGTATGGAAATTTTGTGCATCGCGTGCTCGTTTTTGTCCAAAAGCAGTTTGAAGGAAGACTATTCCCTTTAGAGAAAATGGAGATGGAAGATAAGATATTTTTACAACAGATTTTCTACATCGTTGAAAAATGTGAGTCGGCCTATTCTACATTCAGTTTGCGCAAGGCAACACGAGCGATCATGGAACTATCTGAGCTGGGAAATGGATATTTTAATCGAAAGTCCCCCTGGAAAAACATTCGAAACCAAACTCTTCTCTATCGGGCGAAAAACACACTCACTTGTTGCTACTATGCGTTATGCGTCCTTTCCTTAATTTCCCAGCCTGTGATCCCTTTGACTGCGAAAACGCTTTGGACGCTCTTGGGACAATCGTTGCCCATGGCCATAGGATGGAAGATATGTATAGATGATATCTCTCTACCCACCTCTCCACTTCCCCCTCCTTCTCTCTTATTCGAAAGAGTAGAGGATCAAACGGTTCAAGAGGAAATACACCGTCTCGAGCAATCGTGCCAATCTAAAAAATAATTTCATAAATTTAAACATAATCTAAATTCGACCAATGTGCCAACACCTCACGAACATTGGGGTTGCAGGCGCTGGACTAATTTGTGAAAATTATTTTTTGATGGATGAAGGGGAGGGAAGGAAGGATAGAAAACCTCATTTAACCATTTCTATTAGGCATTTAAGATAAAAAAAAATATAATGGGGCTTCATTTGCCTATTTGCTGGAGGGTATGACAGTGAAAATCAAGTTCTTGTTATTTTGGGTAGGTTCCCTTTGTTTCCCTTTCCTTTTGTGTTGCACAGATCGGATGGAAGAAAATTTTGAACCCCCTGCCCTTCGTCAACAGGGTGGGAGTAAGGTCCCCTCCTTGCAGCAGAGAGACCAAGAAACAAGAGCACTCTCTTCTTTCTCCCAGGATGCTCTCTCTCTTACCGTAACCCAAAGAGGAGAAGGCTGGTTTGGATGGATCCATCCTATCGGTCGAACCCGATATTATCTCTCTAATCTTTTTTCATCTGCGCAATGGGATGGAGGGTACCACAAACAGAGAGCGATGGGAGGGGGAGTCTCTCTCGGTTGTCGATTTGGAAAGTTGGACTTCATTTTCCAAGGAGACTATGGCATGACAAGATTAGGTCTATTACCTCTCCACGGAGAATGGCAGGGAGAGGTGGAAGATGGAACCACGCCGATGCAGGAGAACATCATCCCCCTGCATATGGAGTCTCAACCTTCTCCCTCTACCTTCTCTCGGGTTTGGGATTCCATGAAGGAAAAGTATACGAAGTGGTACGAAGATCAAGCAGACCAATATAAGCGAGAGAGAGAGGAAATCATCAAACTTTATGAAGAAAACATCTCAAGGTCTCCTTGGAAAAAAGCTCTAGTAGAAAGGGTTTTGCGATTAGAGAGAGAACCGCAACAAGAAGAGAGAAATCACGATTCTGTCCCTCTTGAAGAGGTGCAAATGAAAGAAGAAGTGGCAAACAGGAGGGAACACCAAACCACCAGTTTTACACATGAGGTGCGGTTTTCTTCCCTAACATTGAAGGCTGGACATAGTGGTGCATGGAGGTCGAAAAGAGTAGCCATTTCTCCCTCTGTTTTGATCAAAAGTTTAAAGCTAGGGGTCAGAGAAGAGATTAATCTGGTCCCATCTGGACCATCCGTACTGCCGTTGGGAGAAACAAATGTTGCCTTTCGTTCCAATTATTGGGGAATTGGGCCGGGTGTGGGAATTGAGGGAGTAGGACGGCTTACTTCACATCTCTCCCTATATGGTAGGTGTGATTGGGCCATGACTTGCGGAAGAACGCGCATCCGCTCTCTCGGTGAACCCATTTTGCCCGAACCTATCGAAGAAAGCAAACCACAATATGTTGCTCTTTATGAACTTTCTCTAGGAATGCGTTGGAAACGGTCGATGCGTCACGTAGCGGCGTTGAGTGTACACGGAGCGTGGAAATGCCAGGGATGGAATCACATAGGGGGAAAAGTTTGGGATCTACCTGAATTGAATCGTCCGCTAAACGCCTTCTACCACGGACTGATTTTAGGGATGGGTCTAGATTTTTAATCCCTTGAAGAGAGTACAACCTTTATAAGACCGTTGCATAACCTCTGATTGGTCGACTTTATGTGAAAAACCATAAGAATTCGAGTGAAAATCCGAGATTTGTAATCATCATAAGATATTTATTACAAATGATTTGAACATAGATAAGCTCTAAGGGAAATTATGCAATGGCCTTAGTTTGGTAGTCAACGACGAATTCCAAGAGAAGTTATGCAACGGTCTTTTTATAGAGGTCCTGCGCGCTCCATGGCCAAATATTGTGAGGAAAAGCCTTCTGAATCCTTTTCTAAGAAAAAACAAAACGATACTCTGGGCTAGGACAGGGGAATCTCTCTGGATAAACCATCACATGATCTTCTCTTAAGGTTTATATTTCAGCGAGTAATTTGCATATAGAACACGGTAAAAAATGAACGAAATTCCATATTCATCACTAAAAAATAGCTTAAAATCGACAAATAAGATGGCTAGGCTGTAAGGGTGATATATTTCGTGGCCTCTAAGAAAATGTTCATTCGAATCTCACTTCCTGTTACACTGCCTCACAAATGTCGATCAGCATAATGTAATGAGACCCTATGCGCGTTCCCTTTTCTTGGCTACAAGATTATCTCCCTAACCTTCTTTCCCCCGAGCAATGCGCCAGCTTTTTGCAATCCGCAGGGATAGAGGTTGATCGCATCGATACCAAATCTGTGCAAGCTCGAGGGACCGTTGTCGCCCAAATCATCGATTTAAAACCACATCCCAATGCGAATAGATTGCATATTGCCACAGTTGACGACGGGAAGTGTTCTCTGAAAATCATATGTGGAGCTCCTAACTGCCGGGTAGGCATGAAGACAGCATTTGCTCCTATCGGGGCTACAGTGTGTGGAGAAGGGGGAACAATGTGGACGATTGAAGAAACCATAATCCGAAAAATCTCCTCCTATGGAATGTTGTGCAGTGCGCAAGAACTCGGACTAAGCGAGAAAGAAGAAGGGATTTTGGAATGTGAGGCAGACGTTCCCCTGGGAACCCCCCTTTCATCCCTATATCCGCCCAAGACCTATTTTAACCTCTCTTTTACTCCCAACCTAGGCCATTGCTTGAGTCTCTTTGGCCTAGTGCGCAAAATTGCCCCCTTCTGTCCCGGACCCCCCCCCTCTCCGCCGACGATTCCAGAAATCTGTGAGTCACCATCGCCGGGCACATCTGTCCATATTGAGGTTGAAGAGCAAGAATGGTGTGACCAATATTATGGCCGTCTGATCAAAAATGTTCGTGTAGCCCCATCACCCCCCTGGCTAAAAAATCGCTTGAAAGAGATCAATGTACACCCTGTCAACAATGTAATCGATCTTCTCCAATATGTGATGTTTGAGTTGGGTCAACCCCTGCACGTTTTAGATTGGGAAAAGGCTCAAGGAAATAAGATTCGTGTCCGATACCCTGACCATCCCTCTACCTTTCTCGCTTCAGATAGCCAAACCTACCAAATAAGCGATGTGACTCTGATGATCTACGATCAAGAACGGCCGATGGCTATCGCGGGCCTCATTGAAGGGGAGGAGTATGCGGTGACTATGGAAAGTTCTCACCTTTTCATCGGAGCTGCTTCCTTCCATCCCTCTGCAATACGCCGATCAGTCCAACAACTAGGGATAAGGAATGGATCCTCTATGCGATTTGAAAGGGGAGTTGATCAAGGGAACGTTCTCTTTGCCCTAGATCGAGCTACCGCACTCATCCGTGAGATCGCGGGGGGTGTGATCATGCAAACCGTCTCTTTTACCTCCCCTCTCCCCCCCTCCCCTGAGATTGTATGTCGGTTTCCTAGAGTGAACCAATTGCTCGGTACCCATCTATCCCACAGCATGATGGAGGATATGCTTGTCAAACTGAGTCTTCACATTTGCAAAATCGACGCTGAAACCGTCAAGGTCACCCCTCCCACCAATCGCCGCGACATCACTTCGGAGATCGATCTAGTCAGAGAAATCGCACTCCTGTACGGATATCATCGCATTCCCAAAAAGGGAAGACAGGTAACCAATTCCTCTCTTCCCCTCTCTCCCCTCTTCTTGATGGAAGGGCGCGTACGCCGACAACTTCTTTCTGAGGGATTGCAGGAGTTTTTGACCTGTGATCTCATTAGCCCGACATTGGCGGAGATTGTCCTCGACCATTCTCCTGACTCTCCATATCCTATTCAGGTATTGCACCCCAGTTCCTCCGAACAATCTATTCTCCGGCCTTCCCTTCTGCCTGGTCTGTTGCATTCCGTTAGGCACAATTTTGATCAGCATCACTTTTCTATTTCCGCGTTTGAGATCGGTCATATCCATTTCAAGACCTCTAAGGAACGATCCTATAAGGAACGCGCTACTGCTGGCCTGATTTTGACAGGAAATGTTGGGCCAAACCATTGGGGGGGTAGCAATCGAGAGGTCGATTTCTACGATCTAAAGGGGATTCTTGATAACCTCTTTGCCTCCCTCAACATCGAGGGAACCACACTAATACCTTCCGATTTTCCCACCTTTCACCCTGGGAGACAGGGGACTATCCACTGCCAGTCGATCAGACTAGGTTCCTTTGGAGAGGTGCACCCAAAACATCTCGCCAAAATGAATATTGAACAACGGCTTTTCTTCGCCCAGCTTGATCTACACGACCTCCTATCTTTGCAACAAACTACAAAAATAATGGTCCCTCTTCCCCTATATCCAGGTTCGACCAGAGATTGGACAATTGTTATCGACCATCGTACAATGGCTATAGATGTCCTTAAAGCGATCCAAAATGTCTCTTCTCCTTTGTTTAAAAAATGCTCAATCATCGATCTTTATGTCGATCCAAAGGCCAATACTACCCATCGACACCTTACCCTACGCCTTCTCTACCGAGACGACCACTCCACTCTTTCTCAACATAATGTGGATCAAGCACATGCTCATATTCAAGAGAAGGTAAGGGAAGAGATGGGAGAAAAGCTGCTCAAATCCCTTTCATGAGGATGTGTATGTTGAAGAAACGAAAATGAGAAGGATCCTTGCCAAATCTCTTTTCAAAAATTGAGGATTCTCTCCGGTCTTTTCGTTAAAAAGTGATCCCTCTGACTCTTTAGAGTTTATCTTCTTTATCCAAGATGGTAGGATGGGGGTTGGTTTCAAGCTTAATGAGGTGAAAATATGAGTAAGTGCAGGTTCGTGTGGCTTCTTCTACCTCCCCTGTTGATCTCAGGTTGCGCCCATCGTGGGGGAAGAGGTGATCAGGAAAGGAATCAAGTGATCTCCGAACGCTACATCCATGAGTATGGGTATGACCTTTCCAGAAGTGAATGGGAATCGTCTGAATATTCTGGGAAAGTGGTCACGAAAAGACGCGATGGGGTCACCGTTGTCAAATCATATGGGGGTGGTCGGTTACATGGAGAAACCCTCTACACCTATCCCTATTCTCAAATCGCACACTTCGTCCACGATTATCAACATGGAACTCTAACCCAATCAAAGGTGTACAATAGCAGGGGCGTCCTCCAAAAAGAGACCCTCTATCTTTCTCCTGTGCATATTAAGCAGACCGTCTGGTATGCAAGTGGCACACCTATGAGTGAGGAAGAGTACCAAGATGACCAGCCCGTCGAAGGGAAATATTACAACACTCTAAATGAACTCATCTCCTCCGTTTCCCAGGGATCGGGGATTCGTATCGTTCGCGATCAATATGAGCAGGTGATGATGCAGGAAACACTGGAAGATGGAGAACTGGTAAAACGCCAGACCTTCCATGAACATGGGGTACCCCATATCGTCGTGACATTTTCTAGGGGAAACTTCCATGGGGAGAGGAAGGTATTTGCCCGCTCAGGGGAACCCATCGCTGTAGAATCTTATGATCAGGGCCTACTCCATGGACCCTCTTCCTATTACCGAAATGGAACTCTGTACCTTCAAATCCACTATGATCATGGCGTAAAACATGGCCCTGAGCTCCACTTTGTGGAGGGAAACACCCAGGTGGAAAATATTTCTTGGGTTTGTGGAAAAAAGCATGGCCCATCTGTCCTATGCATAGATGGCGTCCCTAAGAAACAGTGGTATTATCATGACCTTCCTGTCACAGAGGGAAAGTATGAAGCATTGCGTGTGCGGGCAGCCACAATATTGGGGAGTTCTCAAGAGGATTAACCTTTTATTCACGAAAAGGCACAACTTATAAGGCCATCGCATTACTTTTCTTTAAGGACTTGTCGTTGATCCGTAAAACTGTGCAATGCGGCAGAAATAAAGGAGGGAAGAGAAATGTGCAACTCGTTTGATACGAAAGACTTATAACGACTACAAATTTTTAGCCTCTTGCCTGAACTCTCATGGTTTTTTACATAATGTTTAATCAATTAGAGGCTGTGCGACGGTTTTGACTTTTCAAAACGGGGGACTGGTTTAAATGCCCCCCGGCGATCTTAAACATTAAGAAGGGGGAGCAAAGATGGTGATCCCCCCGTAATTTGATACGAAAGTGAAAGCAAGGGCTCGCTTCCTCATTTACCTGCTTCTTCCCCCCACGTGTGCCCTTCTTACTGTGACGGGCCTAAACGTTTCAAGCTTCTTTTTTGCGCCTTCCTGAGCTTTTGCTCTCCTCGTATGTTTGCTAACCGTCTTCGTCGTTGATCTTTTCACTCTACTAGTAGACGCAGGTTTTTTCTTTGTTGCACTGGCTGTGGGCTTCTTTCTCGCACTAGACACGGGCTTTTTCTTTGTTGCACTAGCTATGGGCCTCTTTTTCGCACTAGCTGTAGGTTTTTTCTTCACCGCACTAGCTGTGGACCTCTTTTTCGCACTAGCTGTAGGTTTTTTCTTCACCGCACTAGCTGTGGACCTCTTTTTCGCACTAGATGCAGGTTTTTTCTTCATCGTACTAGCTATGGGCCTCTTTTTTGCACTAGCTGTAGGTTTTTTCTTCACCGCACTAGCCGTGGGCCTCTTTTTCGCGCTAGATGTAGGTTTTTTCTTCACCGTACCGACTATAGACTTTTTTTTCGCGCTGGAGATAGGTTTTTTTTTATTGGCTGTTGTAGCCCTTGGGCTCGCCATTTTCTCCAATGCAGACACCTTATTACCCTTCTTCACTTTTGCAGAAGCTGCCCCCCCTGTCCGAGATAGGGCCGCCCTCACCGTGTTCCGCGCACCAAAACTTTTCTGTTTAGAGGGGGTCGCTGCTACTTTTCTACTTTTTACAGGCATCATCACACTCCTTGTTTAGAACGGCCTTTATCAGAATGAAAAATATCTTGCTGAGATGAACTTTTTCCACAGTTCATTCCTAGACTCAGTATATTTCTTTTGTCATAAAAACAAAACTTTATATTCTCAGAATATATCATAGGAAAAATAAAATCGACTTTAAAATATGCTTGCAGAGTGATTTTATCAAAAAATTAAACAATAATAATAACAAGATCGCTATACACGCTCATAGGCAATGTGATGTCCCCAGAATGCAGGAGAAGCGACGGTCGCCCTTTGATTGCGGCCGCTATCCCCACACGATCGAGGCCTCACCCGTCATCTTCCTGAAAACAACCAACAAGCTTTATCTGTCGATGACAGCGCTGAGGAATGTAGCCGAACAGTGATGCAGACAGAGGGTGTTAGAACATAGCACACCATCTGACGACGAAAAACAGCATGGAAATCTTGGAAAATTCACATACAAAGCGCTCCAAAAATGAGTCTCATCCGGTTAGATTGGACGGGAAAACCGAAAGAACAATCCAACAAAAGCATGAGGGAACGGACGTTTGATTCTTTAAAAATTCCTCCTACAACGACGTAGAGCATACAATCTTAACAGTAACAACATTTTATTCATAACCATATCCAAAAAAGCGCTTCAGCAATAGGGTAGCCTCCCTTGTCATATCCTCTGAGGCTATTCGTACTCTTCTTTCCTTATCCACCTCTGTCTGAAATACTCTTTCTAGTCGTGCGATGAATGACTGTGCCTCCTCATTACCTATAAAATTGGGTTGCCGAATATCAACTCGGCCCGGGGAAGAAGTAACCTGTAAGGCAAGTTAAGACCGTTGCATAACTTCTTTTGGAGCTCGTTGTTGACTACCAAGATGTGTAATACAGAGGAAATAGAAAAGAGGAAAATATGTATAGGCAACTTATAATGAAAAACTTACTTAGACTATAAATTTTGGACCCTTCGCTTGAATTCCCATGGTTTTTCACATTAAGTTGGTCAATCAGAGGTTATGCAACGGTCTTCAAGCTCCAATCCTTTAAATTCCCCCCGAAAAAAGCATGATAACTTACTTTTCAACTTCATGTTTTTACACCCTCTTACTAGTTCCTTTTCGCTAGGTTCACCCAACTGATCCTCCACTATAGACAGAATAATTCCTCTTTTTCTGCAGAGGCTACCCATCACATCGACATAATTTTTTTGAATAAGCTACAATCTTTCATCCTCCCCCACTCCCATAAAAATGAAGAGCACAATGACAGCATGGACAAGCTTGATGAGCCACCCTCTTTTCCCCATCATAAGGACAACGCATAGAGGGAAGAACCTCTATTACAAGACCGTTGCACAACTTCCCTTAGAGCTTGTCGTTGATCACCAAACCATGTGGCACAACGAAAATAGAAAAAATATGTATAAGCAATTTATAATGAAAAACTTACTTAGACTGTAAATTTTGGGCCCTTCGCTTGAGTTCTCATGGTTTTTCACATTAAGTTGGTCAATCAGAAGTTATGCAACGGTCTTATCATAGCTTTGAGGATGACAAGGCAACAAGGGAAGAGCACGACCCCCCTTCTTACCCAAGCGAAATCGCACAAGGCAATCTTATCCAACTTCCTCTATTTCTGACATATATCCGACAATTTCTGAGAGCTACAAAAACCTTTCTCGCTCTTTCCAGTTCGAATAAAAGTAACCTCCCCTCCTCTGTCCGCTGCACAAGCCATCAATAGGAAATCCACATCGCTGATCCTGAGATCACTACTCCCCCCTGTCACAAAAAACCGTTTTCAAGATGGACTTTGCCTCCGGCCCCCGACGAGGTTCACCTGGGCGCTCTCCCCATCAAAGCAACAAAGGAAACTTCCCTCATCCTTTCTATCATCCAAGTTGAACCCAGCTGCAACCTGATGAACAGGATCTCCAATTACATTCAAAGGGGCCATTCTTTCCTCTGACTTCAAACCCAACAACCACTGCATAACTTCTGATTGGTCGATTTGATGTAAAAAACAATGAAGATTCAGGTAAGAAATCTAAAAATTTAGAATCATTATAGCCCTTTTATTTCAAATGGATTGCATATATTCCTCCCCCCAATAATCCCATGCTCTGTTCGAAACAGAGAAGAAACCGCAGCCCTATTTTAAATCCTAAAAAGAAATTCTCACAAGTTTAGCAAGATATTTGTAAACCAATCGATATCAAAAGAGTTCCCCAAAGGCAATGAGAATTCAGAAAAACGAAGATAAAAGACTATTGTAACATTCTATCCCTTCCCTACTTGCAGGGGGCCAAAACCGGCCGCACAAACCGTCATTATGCCCCCAAGGCGTCACACCCCCAAACACAGTCCTCAAACAGGGTGATGGCAACAGACGCGGAACCTCTCCAAAAAGGGAAAACCACCTCATGGCCCAAAAAACCCCAGCCCAATAAGGAACTACTCCGCTATAAAAGAGCATTGCACCACCTTTGTCGACCACCGAGCCACACAACACAACAGAAGCAGAAAAGGAGAAAAATATGCTAACTAACCTACAATAAAAAACCTATGAAAATTACAAGTTTTAGGTTTCTTACCTGAATTTCCATAGTATTTTACTGCCAAGTCTACCAAAGGTTACTCAACGCTCCCAATACCGACAGCAATACTTCTTTCTTTCCCTCTTCCGCAAACAATTCCACCGCTGCGCCCCCCCGACCATTACCACCGACCTGACCCCTAACACAATCGATCAGCTCTCCCGCTATCTCTAAGAATTGATACCACATTGCAATTTGACCCACCTTCCCTGCTCGATCCTCGAGCTCGATTCGCTGAAGCCAAACTATGCCCTCTGCCGTGGGCTTATCAACGGGCTCACTATCAGACACAAATTTCAACTCCCCCTGCACCTTCTTCATTGCAAACTGTTCTCCCTCAAGACGGATAAGCTGATCCTTAGCTTCTTTTTCGCTATTTAAGACCGTTGCATAACCCTTGATTGATCAACTTTATATGAAAAACTATAAGAATTCGAGTGAGAAATCCGAGATTTGTAATCATCATAAAATATTAATT
>Ga0049116_10000173_pt1 | contig 14390 bp, 9 predicted proteins | sample WorMetvacBELIZE2_FD_55049 | JGI IMG/M metagenome (GOLD analysis project Ga0049116, IMG submission 55049) | Marine gutless worms symbiont microbial communities from Max Planck institute for Marine Microbiology, Germany - Olavius vacuus BELIZE.2 | ecosystem: Host-associated > Annelida > Digestive...
CGTTGAAAGACAATTAGAACAACAAGGGATCGATAAAAATCAAATTGGCAGAGAAAAGTTTTTAACCAAAGTATGGCAATGGAAAGAAAATAGCGGTAATACCATTACCAAACAAATGCGCCGTATCGGCTCTTCTTGTGATTGGTCAAGAGAGAAATTCACTATGGATGATGAGCTTTCCCAAACAGTTACGGAAGTCTTTGTAAAGCTATATCAAGAAGGTTTAATTTATCGTGGGCAAAGATTGGTTAATTGGGATCCTAATTTAAAAACAGCTGTTTCAGATCTTGAAGTTGAGATGATCGAGCAAAACGGTTTTATCTGGCATATTCTCTATCCATTTAGTGATGGTGAACAAAAAGATTATTTAGGAAATCCGATTAAAGGTTTGGCAATTGCAACTACCAGACCGGAGACGATGTTGGCAGATAGCGCACTAGCGGTTAATCCAAATGATCAAAGGTTTTTACATTTAGTTGGTAAGTTTGTTGATCTGCCTTTGTGCAATCGGAAAATTCCTATTATTGCCGATGATATTGTTGATCCAGAGTTTGGTAGTGGCTGTGTAAAAATTACCGGTGCTCACGATTTCAACGATTATCAATGTTCACTTCGTCATAATTTAGAACTAATTTCAATTTTAGATGAATCGGCAATATTGAACGAAAATGCACCCAAACCATATCAGGGATTAGACCGCAATTTGGCACGGCAAAAAGTTGTTGAAGATTTAACTGCCGGTAATTTTTTAATAAAAAGCGAGAAATATCAAAATAAGGTGCCAATTTGCACCCGAACCGGTGAAATTGTTGAGCCGATGCTTACCAATCAATGGTTTGTAAAAATGGATGAGTTGGCAAAAATTGGTTTACATGCAGTTGAAAAAAATGAAGTAAGTTTTGTGCCGGCAAATTGGCTAAATATCTATCAACAATGGTTGGAAAATATTCAAGATTGGTGTATTTCCAGGCAATTATGGTGGGGGCATCGAATCCCAGCATGGTATGATGAGCAAGGTAATTGTTATGTTGCAAATACTTTTGAGCAGGCTCAGAAACAAGCTGGTGATAATAAAATTACTCAAGATGAAGATGTCTTAGACACCTGGTTTTCGTCAGCTTTATGGCCTTTTTCCACCCTTGAATGGCAGTCAGAACAAAATATTTCGGAAAATAAAATACTTTCAAAATATCTGCCTACCAAGGTATTGATAACTGGCTTTGATATTATTTTTTTCTGGGTTGCCCGTATGGTGATGATGACCAAACACATTGTTAATCTAAGCCCTTTTAACCAAGTTCATATTACCGGTTTAGTAAGAGATGCTGAAGGTCAAAAAATGAGCAAATCCAAAGGCAATATTATTGATCCGATTGATCTAATGGATGGAATTAGTTTGAATGATTTAATCGCTAAACGCACAACCGGTCTAATGCAAACTCATTTACAAACTAAAATTGAAAATGATACGAGAAAACATTTTGCCGACGGAATTACTGCTGTAGGGGCAGATGCATTGCGATTTACTTTTGCAGCTTTAGCTTCGCACGGTCGTGATATTAAGTTTGATCATCATCGTTGTCTGGGATATCGTAACTTTTGCACAAAATTGTGGAATGCAACTCGTTTTGTATTAATGCAATTGGAAGATCATGATTTTAGTAAATATGAAAATATTAATCAACAAAACTTAAGCTTATCTGAGCAATATATCCTCAATCAATTGCAATTTACAAAACAAGAATGCGCTGAGCATTTTCGAAACTTTAGATTTGATTTGCTTGCCAAAAGCGTTTTCGAGACAATTTGGCATGATTTTTGCGATTGGTATCTGGAAATGGTGAAATATGACCTAAAAAACAATGAAGCAGAACAAGCAAACAATATTAAGCATAGAACTGCAATATTTCTTGAAGAATTATTACGATTAGCCCACCCATTAATCCCATTTATTACCGAAGAATTATGGCAAAACTTAGCACCACGAATCGGGATAAAATCTCCAAGCATAATGTTAGAAGCTTATCCAAAATTTCAGCCTAATTTAATAAATAAAGAAGCAAATGAGCAAATGACATTATTAAAAGCAATGGTCGAAGAAATTAGACGAATTAAAAGCACCATGAATATTCCGGCAAATCAAAAAATTCCTTTATTAATATATGGTGAAAACAAATATTTATCAAAGGTTGAACCATATCTAATAACTTTGGCAAAATTATCAAATATTGAAAGACCAGCTGAATTAGCAAAAGATCCGAAAATAAGTTCAGTGATCGGTGGGTTACAATTAATGTTAAAGATAGAGATTGATCAAACAGCTGAGAGAACTCGGTTGACTAAGGAATTAGATAATTTATCGAATGAGTATCAGCGAAATCAAAACCAATTATCAAATCAAAAATTTATTGAACGGGCTCCAAATGATGTTATCGAAAGAATTAAAAATCGTCAGCAGGAATTAATAACAAAAACCAATCTAATTAAAAATTCTCTCGAACAATTTATAAATTAATCGGAAATTTAGGCTTTCAAAAGCTAAAATGACTCTTAGAAATCGTCGAAAAAAAAAATTTGAAGACGATTATTTTTCAAAAATATTTATTAGAAATAAGTTTTTTTTATTATTTGAAGAGTATTTTTTTAAGTTTCAAGCAAAGTCAATTATATATATTGAAAATGTTAAAAGTAATATTAAAAAAAACCAAAGTGTTTTACCAAAGCCAAATTTGGCAGTTGAAATAGCAAGTGAGATGAGTAGAGTAGCATCTTTTTTCATATCAGCAGTAGTTACAATAATCATAATTGGGATAACCATTACGATATTAATTTTTTCTTTGGTCTGGCCGAAACTACCGGAATTAGAAGAAATTACCCGATATGAACCAGTTTTACCAATGAAGATTTATACTAAAGACTTTGAAGTTATCAAAGAATTCGGAGTCGAGAGGCGTGAATTTACTCCCTATATTAACTATCCCGAGCATTTAATTCAGGCATTAATTTCAGCTGAAGATAAAAGGTTTTTTTCTCATTACGGTTTTGATCCTAGAGGAATTGCGCGGGCTTTATATCAAGCAATCAAAACTCAACAAAGACCAAGAGGCACCTCAACAATTACTCAACAATTAGCTCGTTGGTTTTATTTAACCCAAGAACAAACAATCTGGCGAAAAGTTTTGGAATTATTGTTGGCAATTAAAATTGAGCAGGAGCTTACTAAAGAAAAGATTCTCGAAGTTTATATGAATCAAATATATTTGGGTGAGCGTTCATTTGGTTTTTCGGCTGCATCTAAAACTTATTTTAATAAAGAAGTCCAAGAAATTGATATTGCAGAAGCAGCTTTGTTGGCAAGCTTGCCCAAGTTTCCTTCAGTAAATCCATTTACTAAACCCGAGAGAGTTTTGAAACGCCGAGCTTATGTTTTGGGCAGAATGTTAGATGATGGCTATATTGATAAAGAACAACATAAAATTGCAACCCAAACCCAACTACCCAAAAAACAAATTCGCCAAAAATACAATGTTGAAGTTGAGGCAGATTATGTGGCGGAAATGGCAAGATTGTATGTAATGGATATAATCAAATCCCAAGGAATTGAAAATTATGAAGAATATGCATATTCTAAGGGTATTCAAGTAATAACAACCATCGATAAAGCACGACAGGAATATGCTAATCTATCTTTAAGAAAAGGATTGATCAATTTCGAAATTACGAACGGATTTAAGCGCGAAGAAAAGAAGCTTGATGTTAACGAAATAATTTCTAAAACAGAACAAGAACTATCAGATTTTTTAGAAAAAGAATTTAATAAACTACCTCAAGTTGATTTATTAATTCCTGCAGCTTTAATTGAAGTTGATGATAAAAATGCTAAATTTTATTTACAAGGCGGAGATTTTTATACCTTAATTTTTAAGCAAAATCGAAAGCTAGCCAAGTATTTTAAAAAAAGTAAAAATATTAATCCTCTAGAGATTGGATCAATTGTTAGGTTATACCAAAAAACCAAAACCGCCAAAAAAAATAAAAAGCCAGAAATCAGCTACCAACTTACTCAATTACCCCAAATCACCGGTGCTTTAGTTGCAGTTAATCCTAAAACCGGCGAGATAAATTCTTTAGTTGGTGGATATGATTTTAAAATTAACAAATTTAATAATGCAATTCAAGCATGGCGTCAGCCCGGCTCAACTTTTAAACCGTTTATTTATTCTGCAGCTCTTGATTTGGGTATTGGACCCGGTAGAATTTATGAAGATGTCCCTTTAGAAATCGAAACTCATAATGGCAAAATCTGGAAACCAAAAAATTATGATAATACTTATCAGGGTCCAATGACTGTTCGTCAAGCACTTGCCAAATCCAAAAATTCAGTCATGGTACAAGTTATGTATGAAATTAATACCGATTATGTCCATCGATATTTATCTCGTTTTGGATTTGAATCAACTAGGATTCCACCGGTGCTATCAATAGCCTTAGGATCCGGTGAAGTAACACCTTGGCAGATGGCGAGAGCCTATAGCGTTTTTGCCAATGGAGGTTATTTAATCGAACCATTTTTTATTAATCAAATATCTGATAGTAATGGAAAGATATATTATCAAAACAATGCGAAAAATCAATTAGTTGAAGAAAAATTAACTATAGATCCACGAAATGCCTACATTATGAATGAATTATTGAAAGATGTCGCAACTTATGGAACTGCAGCAAAAGCTCGGGCTTTGAAAAGAGTAGATGTTGCCGGTAAAACAGGTACTACTAATGATAATCTTGATGTTTGGTTTTGCGGGTATCAACCAACTCTAACTACTGTTGTTTGGATGGGTTATAGTCAACCACAAAAAATCGGTTGGAAAGCTACTGGAGGAAGATGGGCATTGCCAATTTGGATCGATTTTATGAAAAAGGCGCTTAAAGATGTTCGGACTGAAACTTTAAAACGTCCAAAAAATATTGGAATGAGTGGTGGAGATTTAACATTGCAAGAATTTGAGGGAATGGATGATGAGTTTGATGAATTGGATGAATTACTAGATAATCTACCTTTGGCTAATGACGATGGAGTAACTCCCAGCCGATTTGATGACCAAAAATACACAACCCCAGAAGTTAGGTTTTATTAATTTATGCGCAATAAAGCTGATGTAAAAAGTTGATTATTTTTGTCGATTTTGCATCAGAAAGGGAATAGTAAATTTGTTTTCCATCTCGACGAGTTTTTACGACATTGTTACGACGCAATACTCCAAGTTGCTGAGAAAGTGTCGGTTGTTTGATATCTAACTTTTCTTCTAGATCACCAACACAATACTCGCCTTGGCTTATATAACAAAGTAACATTAATCGATCACTATTTGCTAATACCCCTAAAACCTTTGATACTAGTTTTGAATTTTTTTCTAATTGATCTAAGTTTGACATATCCATATTAAATCCCGTAACTTTTTTGGTAAATTAATTCTACAACTTTTTATTGATTTTGAATAATATTTAATAAAGAGTTTAATGCAGATTTCACATTATCAGGTTTATTACCACCAGCCATTGCCATATCATCTCTACCGCCGCCTTTACCTCCTACTTGAGTTGCAATTTGATTGATGATTTTACCGGCTTGATATTTGTCAATTAAATTATTAGTAACTCCGGCAATTAAATTTACTTTTTGGTTTTCTACACTTGCTAAAACAATAATTGCTTTGGATAATTTATCTTTTAAATAATCTAAATTTTGTCTTAATGTTTTATTATCAGCATTTTCAATTTCTGCTGCTAAAACTTTAATCCCGTTGAAATCTACACTTTGATTAATAAGTTCACTGCTTTGAATATTGGCAAACTTAGCTTTAAAATTTATATTTTCTTTTGTTAATTGATTTTTATCATCAATAATATTTTTAATAGCTGCAGAAATTTTTCCAGGTAAATCGGCAGTTTTCGTTATATCTGAAATTTTACTAAGTTCAGCAGAGCGATATTGAAGATATTCAATCGCATTTATACCGGTTAGTGCTTCTATACGGCGAATACCTGCGGCAACAGCTGATTGATGTGTAATTACGAATAATCCGATATCACCACTTCGATTTGTGTGGGTGCCACCACAAAATTCAATACTACTTCCAATTGAAACTACTCTTACGTTTTGGTCATATTTCTCACCAAATAGCATAACTGCACCGGTTTTTTTAGCCTCATCAATCGGCATAATTTTTGAAGTATTTTCCGAATTTTGGATAATTTCTGCGTTAACTCTCTTTTCAATTCCCGTAATTTCTTCTTTAGTTACCGGCTGTGGATGAGAAAAATCAAAACGGGTTTTTTCACTATCGACTAAAGAACCTTTTTGCAAAATATGTGAACCCAAAACATCGCGCAAAGCTTTATGCATAATATGAGTTACCGAATGATTTCGCATTGTCGCAACGCGTTTTTGAAAATTAACTTCAGCTGTTACTGAATTTCCAATTACAAAACTGCCACTTTCAACTCTACCAAAATGGCAATAAACACTATTATTAATTTTTTGGGTATCGATAACATTAAAATTATTGTTTTGATTAAAAATAATTCCCTGATCACCAACCTGACCACCGGCTTCAGCATAAAAAGGAGTTTTATCTAAAATTATTATGCCATCTACTCCTTCAGATAAAGCATCAACCGGTTGGTTATCAAGAAATAAACCTGATATTGTTGATTGACTGGTTAATTCCTGATAACCACAAAACTGAGTTTCTTCTCCCTGGTATTGAATTTGAGTTTTTAATTTAAATTTTCCGTAATCTCGTGCCTTGTTTATTTGCAAATTCATTGCCGTTGTAAATTGTTCAATATCAACTTGGATATTAGATTCTCGGCAGAGATCTTGGGTTAAATCTAAGGGAAAGCCATAAGTATCATGAAGTCTAAAAGCTACTTCACCATTTAAAATATTTTGATTATTTTTTTTAATGTTTTCAATTTCTTGCTCAATTATTTTCATGCCAGAAGCAAGTGTTTGAAAAAACTTACTTTCTTCTTGGTATATAGTATTTTTAATTAATTCTTGATTTTTTGCAAGCTGAGGGTAACTTTGAGACATTTCCTCTACTAATGTCGGTAATAATTTATAAAAAAATGGAGATCGGGCTCCTAATTTATATCCATGTCTTATCGCTCTACGGGTAATTCTTCTAAGAACATATCCCCGACCTTCATTACTTGGATAAACTCCATCAATTATTAAAAAAGCTGTGGCTCTGATATGATCAGCTAAAACTTTTAAGGAAGGTGAACTGATATTTGCAACATCTGTAGTTTGGGTAATTTCAGAGGCAGTGTTAATTAAACTGGTAAATAGATCAATTTGGTAATTACTGGTCTTTCCCTGGAGAATTGCTGCCATTCGTTCTAACCCCATACCGGTATCGACTGATTTAGTCGGAAGTAAAGAAACCGAACCATCAGGCTTGATATCGTATTGCATAAAAACAAGATTCCAAATTTCAACAAAACGATCTCCTTCAGCATCATTTGAGTCTGGCGGACCACCGGGAATTTGCTCACCATGATCATAGTAAATTTCTGTACAAGGTCCGCATGGACCGGTATCTGCCATCATCCAAAAATTATCTGAGGCAAATTTTTTACCTTTATTATCATCAATTCGAATAATTTTATTTTCTGAAACACCGATAACTTGATTCCAAATTTTATAAGATTCATCATCTTCATAATAAACAGTAACTAATAACCGGTCGGGATCTAATTTAAAGATCTTGGTTAGTAAATCCCAACCCCAGACTATTGATTCTTGTTTAAAATAATCACCAAAACTCCAATTACCAAGCATTTCAAAAAAGGTATGATGTCGAGAGGTAAAACCGACATTTTCTAAATCATTATGTTTACCCCCAGCTCGTAGACAAGCCTGACAAGAAGTAGCGCGTGAATAAGGTCTTTTATCAGTTCCTAAAAAAACATCTTTAAATTGAACCATCCCTGAATTGGTGAACATCAATGTAGGATCATTTAAAGGAACTAATGGGGAGCTTTCAATGATTTGATGATTTTTGTCGGCAAAATAATTTAGGAAAATATTACGAATTTCTGAGGACTTCATTTGAAATTCTAGTAGATTCGAGTCTTTTAATTAATTTAGATGAGAGCTTTTTTAAGTTCAGTTATAGTAACTGTTGAAGCTCCAAGTTTTCCTACAACTACACTAGCGGCGGCATTTGCAATTTCCATTGCCTCAGTTAAGCTACAACCCGAACTAATAGCTAAACCCATTAATGCAATTACAGTGTCACCTGCGCCACTTACATCATATACTTCACGAGTTAAAGCCGGAATTGAATTTATGCTTTCTTGAGTAAAAAGTGAAATTCCATGTTCAGATCGGGTTAATAAAATTGCTTGAATGTTTAATTGTTCTCGTAAATTTTGAACCTTAGTATTTAGTTCTTGCTCATTTTGCCAACTACCGATTACCGATCTAAGTTCATTAGTATTTGGCGTAATTAATTTGGAATTTTTGTATTTTGAATAATCACTACCTTTGGGATCAATCAATATCGGGATATTAAGTTTATTTGCAAAACTTATAATTTTAGCAATTTGTCCTAAACCACCTTTCCCGTAGTCAGAAAGAATTAAAAGCTGATAGTTAGAAATTTCTTGTTTTAATATTGTTAGTTTTTTAGACAAAGTAGAATCAGAAGGAATGGTTTCAAAATCTAAGCGCATTAATTGCTGATTGCGTGATATGACTCTGAGTTTTACGGTAGTTAAATAATCCTGATCTTGAATTAAATAAGGTGTGATATTATTATTTTGCAATAATTCTTTGATGATATTTCCGCCTTCATCATTTCCGATTATTGATATTAATCCGGCTATTCCTTGTAAAGTAGTTATATTTGCTGCAACATTAGCAGCACCACCCAATCTTTCATCTTTACCTTCGATTTTGGCAATTGGTACTGGAGCTTCTGGTGAAATTCGTGATACTTGCGAAAACCAATAACGATCAAGCATAATATCCCCAACTATTAATATTTTACTTTTTTGAAGATTATTAAAAAATTGCGAATATGCTTTAGTCATTTTCTTTTATTAGCCTAAACAAGAAAATATTATGCTGCGGTTTGAGGGATCGGTGAATATTTTTCCCATTCCCCACAACCTGGGCATCGCCAAACATGATTTTGCAATAAGATCCGCATTGTTCACAAATATATCCATAATGTTGAGGACGAATTACCGATAATAAACTAAGAAAACTAGTTTTATTATCGCTAAACTCATTATCAATAAATTCATTGTTATTTTTAGTAATCGATTGGATGATTACATGAAGCGTTTGCCATGATTTAAGTGTGGATTCGTATTGTTTAAGCCAAAAAAATAATTTTTCAGTTGTCAGACGATCACCTAAAATCTTAGAAATTTCATAAAGTAAAGCTCCTGAGGGATAAGTTTCTAAATAGCTAAATAATAATCTTTCTTCTTCCTGAAGCAAATTCTGAGAAGTAAAAGCTTCATGTAAACGAGGAATTATTTGAATTAAAAAACGATGATCTAAATCAATTGCTTTTTTAAAATGAGAAATTGCTAATTCAAATTCTTTATTTGATAGTGCAAAATCACCTCTCATAATTGCAACTCTTAGATTTCGAGGATGCTCCTTATTAGCAGTATTTAGATGATGATAAGCGGTATTCATATCTAAGTTTTGAAAAGCTCTAGCAGCTAATTCACAATGAAAATGAGAAACTTCTAATGAGCGATCGACACTATATTGTAATGTTGCTTTAGCTGCATATTCAAGTGCTTTATCCCATTGTTTTTCAATTTGAAAAATATCTAACATTGTTAATGTTGCTCTTTCTTGCATTGCAGGGGAGCGTAAAGCCTGAACGCATAAAATCGCTCGATCTAAAATTCCAGCTTTTAGATAATCGTTGGCAAGTTCCCAGGTAACTTCTTCATGTTCATTATCATCAAGATCTACTCGCTGATGAAGTTCTTCATGTAGCCTAATTGCTTCTAAAAATTGACCTTGACGCCGATAAAGCACACCTAAAGAAAGAATTAGATCGAATGAAGCGTTTGCAGGAAAATGAAAATCAACAAATGGTTCAATTGCCTTTTCCGGTTCAGCCGCAGCTAAATGCCGATAAGATCTGGCAAATGCCCGAGGTAAAGATTTCGCCTCTCTAAGAACATCGCGAATATCTATCCGGGCTGTAATCCATCCTAAACCGAAAAAAAGCACTAATGAAAAAATCCACCAATATAGAATTTCCATTAATAGTTTTGCCTAGCAAATAATTAATTTAATTACTGGTGACAACTTCAGTAGTGGTTTTATTATCAGAAGTAAGAACAGTCGATTTTTCCAGTTCCTGAATTTTTTTAGTAAAATGCTTTTCAAGCTTTTCAGTTATTTCTTGCTCTCTTTTCTTGACTTTTCTATATGAATTAAACCAAGAAAAAATAACACCGAGAATTAATCCGATAAATATTGAGGCAAAAATAATAATTGCTAAAGAAATATTCCATTCATAACCAAAAAAGAATTTGAGGTCAATTGATTGACGATTTTTAATTGCTAATATAAATAATGCAATGAATATTAGGGCGTAGATTACAATTCTTAGCCAATTTATAAAAGTTTGTAAAAATTTAGGCATAAAAAATTATCAATTAATTAGAATTTTGTCGAATATCGATTTTTGGAACTTTAGAACTGATTCTTTGGTGAAGAATTTTACTAGCCCGAAATTGCGGAACAAATTTTGGGGCAACTCTTACCTCTTCTCCAGTTCTGGGATTTCTGGCGGAACGTGATTTACGGAAAATAACTTTGAAACTGCCAAAACCTCTAATTTCAATTCGTTTACCATTTATTAAGGAATTTTCCATTTCATCAATAATGGTGCGAACAGCGATATCAGCATCTTTTTGAATAAGCGTTGGAAAATTATTGTAGATCCTGATAATTAATTCTGATCTAGTCATAAATCCTCCTTATTATCTTCTTTTTTATCATCATCTCCTATGTTATCGTCTTCATTTTCATTATTCTCATGCTTTTCCGTTTCATTTTCATTGATTTTGGCTTTTAGTAAAGCTCCTAAATTAGTTCCACTGCTTACTTGTTGGTTGTCCTGCTGCATTTTTTCCATAGCTTTTAATTGTTCAAGATGGTTCAAAATTGAAATTGAGAGATTTATTAATCTTGATTTTTTATCAATATTCAATATTGCCGCTTCAATTTGCTTACCAATTGAGAAAGCATCAGTTAATTCTTCGCCTTTTTTAATTCCAGATTCAGAAGCGCGAATATAACCTTCAACCCCTTCAGCAATTTCAACCGATATTCCTTTACTATCAACTTCTTTAATAGTTACTGTTATTTTATTATGCTTTTCCAGGGTTTTACTTAATTCGATAAATGGATCGTCAATCAGTTGTTTGATTCCTAACGAAATTCTTTCACGGGCAATTTCAACTCCTAATACCATTACCTCAATCTCTTGTCCTTTAGTATAATCTCGAATAGCTAGTTCTCCGGGTTTATTCCAAGAAATATCTGATAAATGAACTAAACCATCAATATTATTAGGTAATGCCACAAACATGCCAAAATCGGTTATTGAACGAATTGCCCCGGTAAGTTTAGAACCTTTTTTATGATTCATTTGAAATTCTTCCCAAGGATTGGTTTGACATTGTTTAATGCCAAGTGAAAGTCGACGCTTGCTTTCGTCAATTTCCAAAACCATAACCTCAACTTCTTGTTGTTCCTGGTAAGCTTTAGCCGGCACAATATTTTTGTTTCGCCAATCCATTTCCGAAACATGAACCAATCCTTCTACTCCGGCTTCAATTTCAACAAAAATTCCATAATCAAGAATATTGCTGATTGAGCCAAAAACTCTTGATTTGGGTGGATATCTTTTCTCAATCCCCTGCCAGGGATCATCAGTTAATTGTTTTAACCCAAGTGAGATGCGTAAATTATCTCGATCAAATTTTATTATTTTTACATCTACTTCTTCGCCGGCTTTAACTACTTCTGAAGGGTGTTTTACTCGTTTCCATGAAAGATCAGTAATATGTAAAAGCCCGTCAATCCCGCCGAGATCAACAAATGCCCCATAATCTGTAATGTTTTTAATCACCCCTTTTACCACAGAACCTTCATCTAAACGATTTAAAATACTATCTCGATCCTCGATCATTTTTTCTTCAAGGACTGCTTTTCTAGAAACTACAATATTATTTCGTTCGCGGTCTAGTTTGATAACTTTCAATTGGGTGGGTTTATTTTCAAACGGGGTCATATCTTTAATTTGACGAACATCTAATAATGAACCGGGTAAAAATGCCCGAAGTCCATTAATTACCACTGCCATTCCCCCTTTAACTCGATTTAAAACCATACCCTCAACTGTTCTTTTTTCTAAGCAAGCCAGGTCTAGTTCTTCCCAAGCTTGGAGTTTTCGAGCTCGCTCACGGGAAAGCACCGTTGATCCATATCCATCTTCAATATTTTCAATAGTAACAGATACAAAATCGCCAATTTTAACCTCAGGTGTTTCACCCTCATCGGCAAATTCTGAAATTGGGATAATACTTTCAGATTTAAGGTCGGCATTTACAACTACAAAATTACCATCAATTCGCACAACTTCAGCAGTAATAATATCTCCTATTCCCATTTCTTTATGGGCAAGACTTTCCTCAAATAACTCGGCAAAAGATTCTGACATAAAAACAAATTTATATTTAACTTTAAACCTCGTTACCGAGGAGCTCAATCCTATATATTAATTGCTAATAATAAAGGACCTTTTTATAGTATTGTTATTGATAATATATCTACAAACCATATACATCTTTAGTTTTAGCTAAACACTGCATAATTAGCTTTGGTAATTGATATTTACCGGTATCAATAACTATTGCATTTTTAGCCGGTTTAAGTGGCGAGAGACTACGTAATCTATCTCTTTCATCTCTTTTAATTAAACCTTTTAAAATATCGGTGATATTACCATAACCGCCTTGTTTTTCCAACTGTAAAAGTCTTCTTTGGGCACGAATATTAATATCGCAAGTTAAAAAAAATTTTAACTTTGCCTGGGGAAAAACTACTGTTCCCATATCCCGACCTTCGGCGATAAGACCGGGCATCTTTAACGCATTTCGTTGAATTTTTAATAAGGATTGGCGAACTTCTTGAATTTTACTAATTTGCGATGATACTTTTGAACATTCCTCAGAGCGAATCTTATTAGTTATATCTATTACAGTTCCTTGAATATTTTGCCAATAAATTTTATTGTTTTTGAAAACCAAATCTAGTCTTTCGATTTCTTTTTTCAAAGAATCTAAATCATCAAAAGAAATTTTTTTAGAAATTATTACAAACGCTAAAGCTCGATAATATATTCCACTATCCAAATAATTGAAATTTAATTTTTTAGCTAAAGCTGAAGCAATTGAACCTTTACCTGTGGCAGCTGCGCCATCAATAGTAACTATCGGAATTTGCATTTACAAAAGTTTATATCAATTAATTGAATTTTTGACTCTAACTAATCAAACATTCAAAAATATTATCTAGATAGTTTAGCTATAAAAATTGCGATAGAATTGAATTAAATCAAGCTGCAGTAGCTCAGTTGGTAGAGCAATTGATTCGTAATCAATAGGTCGGAGGTTCGATCCCTCTCTGCAGCATAATAAATATAAGGCTTATAAATAATTTTCTATATATAATAGTCACATCCTGGGGTTGTTAACACATAATTTACTTTGTTAGACTAACTAACTTTCCTTTTCGATGTTTAACATAATTTACTGTCATCACAGAGATAGAATGACCTAATTGATCATTAACAGCCTCAATTCTAGTTATTTCTTCTTTATCAGAACCTGCCTTTACCCTAATATCACGAAATTGAAAGTTCTTAATATCTCAAGTCTTATTTGATATTTATTTATAGCTAATTTAAAACCGGCGATAGGCTCCTACCCTTGTAAAAGAAGNTGTNTCGATACAATTATTCAATTAATAAAAATTGTCTAATCGATGACCAATGNNGGTTATAACTTTTATTCATACCAAATAAATAAAAATTCATTTTAATGTATATTTTAATTATTTTTATAATATAATTAATGTAGATTAGAAGAACAAATAAGATATTATGTGATAAAAAATCACATAAACGCAAAACAAGAACAAAAAAGTAAGATCATATAAATTAGTTAAATCTCACTCAGAGTTTAAATGCCGGAGGTTCAGTAGATTTAACCAGTGAATCGGGAGATATCAATCTGGCAAAAGCTGATTATCAAAGTGGCGGCGATTTTGC
>Ga0049116_10000177_pt1 | contig 14192 bp, 11 predicted proteins | sample WorMetvacBELIZE2_FD_55049 | JGI IMG/M metagenome (GOLD analysis project Ga0049116, IMG submission 55049) | Marine gutless worms symbiont microbial communities from Max Planck institute for Marine Microbiology, Germany - Olavius vacuus BELIZE.2 | ecosystem: Host-associated > Annelida > Digestive...
GGAACCTCTGTTTCTACTTCAAAGCCTGTGAATAAAATGAAGTCCAACCTAACGCGTAAAGCCTCCTCGAGCCCTATATCGCTCAAGTTGTACCACTGGCTTAATAAGATTGCTTTGAACATAGAGAGTTTATTATGTCCTTTAGGTCCCCCCGAGGGAATAAAGCGCATTCTTGCGGAGACTGCTCAAACATTTGTCTACACGGTCCCAGTTAACAAGTTTGAAAAGTTTCATAAGCTTGTTTATCTTTCCAATTCGCTCATTCGCTCCTAAAAGAAAAAATGACATTTCATATCTCCTTGCTTTCGGTTCTCCGTGTGTCCGAAAAGATTTTACTAGCTCTTTACCTTCATAAGGAAGAGGTTATGCAACAGTCTTAGAATGGTCTATTCGCGGGGCCCCTCCTGGTCTCCTTCGATCGTCGACCTTCTCCCATTAATCACCACCGGTCCAGAAGTTAGCTAGATGGTGAAAAATATGGGTTCAAACAACGCATCGCATTTGGCCCCCTGCTAAATGCATCAAGATTGTTACATAACCTCTGGTTGATCGACTTTATGTGAAAAATCATAAGAATTCGAGTGAGAAATCCGAGATTTGTAACCATCATAAGATATTAATTACAAATAGCTTGAACACATTCTCTCTTTTTCTATTTCCGCTGTATTCACAGCTTGGTAGTCAACGACGAACTCCAAGAGAAGTTATGCAACGGGCCTTAACCTTGAAACCAAAATCTAGTTACAATTTCAGGGAAGGATGGGAGAGCAGTAGATTTATTCTCGAAGTGGTTTGTGTACAAATTGACCGGAAAACTCTGCCTTAGCAAAGTAGAGCAAACGATCTCTTTTTCTTTTTTTGAGAAGGGGAGAATTTCCTCCCTCTTGATCGGTAGAAATCGAATCATGTAATCTCTGATCGACAGTCCCTTGCGCCTTTTTTTGTTCTTCCCCCCTTTTTTTGTTTCCTTCTCTTTTCTGAGGCCCTTCCTCTTCCTTCTGTTCGATTTCCTTTTTTAAGATTTTTAATTCTTCTACCAAATGGTCGATTGTCATCTGTTTCATGGAACGAATGATATGTAACAAGACGACCTCCACATGCATACGTTTAAAAGGGCTTTGATGTACACGGTGGGCCGATTCTCCCAAATAGTCGATGATGGTCAACAACTGTGTTTGAGTATATTGTTCAGCAGATTTCTGGTAGGCCTCTCTCCGCTCCTCGAGTTCGGGGTGGGTAGATATTTGCGTTGAATCGAACTTTACAATGGCAAGGTTACGGTAATGTTCGATTAAACCTTCAAAAAAAAGGGACAAATTTTTTCCTTCTTTAAACAATTGATGGACCCAAGAAAAGACATAGCCATACCGTTCTTCCATCACCGCTTGATCGAAAGAGAAGAATTCATCGTGAGGGACAACGCCCAAAAGATCTGTCACCTGTTGGCCTGTGACTATGTCGTCATGAAAACAGTAAATTTGATCCAATATGCTCTCTGCATCTCTTAAACTTCCTTGAGCATGCTTAGCGATGAGATGGATAGCTTCAGGGGAGGTTTTTCTCTTCAAATCCTCGGAAATTTTGTGCAACTTGTGCGCAATGGCTTCTCTTGTCATTCTTCTCAAATAGAAGCGTTGACATCGGCTTAGGATCGTCGGCAAAACCTTGTCAGGTTCGGTGGTAGCCAATAAAAAGAGCACATGCGAGGGTGGCTCTTCTAGGGTTTTTAACAATGCGTTGAATGCTTCTTTAGTCAGCATGTGGACTTCGTCGATGATGTATACTTTGTACGGGCTGGCGGAGGAGACAAACCCCACTCCCTCGTTTAACTCCTTGATATCATCGATCCCTCGATTGGAAGCCCCATCAATTTCCAACACATCCAGGGAGGAACTTTGCGTGATCTCTCGGCAAGAGATGCATTGGTTGCAAGGCTCATGATCTGCATTCAGAGAGCAACAGTTGATCGCCTTGGCGAAAAGCCGTGCCAGTGTAGTCTTCCCCGTCCCGTGGGGACCACAAAAAAGATAAGCATGAGAGAGCCTGTGCAGGCGGACCGCATTTTTCAATGTGGTGACGATCTCTTTCTGTCCATATACTTCCCCGAAGATCTGGGGGCGATACTTTCTAGAAGTGGCGGGACAGTGGTTCATTATCGGCACATGACAGAGCTAAGTGACCATTCTCCCCATTTCTTCTATTTATTTGCAAGGGAGCATGGCTAGGAGAAGGTTTCTGTTTCTTCATGTTTCGGACATGAGAAAGAGAGCTAGGAGAAAGACTAAAGGGAGAAAGTGGTCTGTTCATTCGGTTAGCGGCATTCTTCTCCTTTTTGGAAAGGGCGTAGGTCGTTTTCTAGTGGGGGATAGAGCACGGTGAGACCTCCCATATGTTTATGCAACACCTTTGGTAGGAGGATAGAGCCATCCTCCTGTTGATAATTTTCGAGCAGTGCGACAAAGAGGCGAGAGGTGGCTACCCCAGATCCGTTAAGGGTATGGACAAATCGTGGCTTATCCCTCCCTTTTTTGGAGCGTATTTGGGCACGTCTTGCTTGAAAATCGGTGCAGTTGGAGAGGGAGGAGACCTCATAATAACGGTTCTGCCCCGGTAACCACACCTCAATGTCGATGGTTTTTGCTGCAGCAAAGGAAGAATCTCCAGTGACCAGTAGCATGCGGCGGTAAGGAATGTCCAAAATGTCTAACATCTTTTCTACACATTCTACCATCTGTTCCAACATCTGTTCGCTTTCTTCAGGGCGCGTAATGCAAAAGAGCTCTACCTTGTTGAACTGATGGGTGCGGATAAGCCCCCGATCATGAGTTCCTGTTGCTCCAGCCTCCCTTCTGAAGCAGGGCGTATAGGCGACATATTTTAGCGGTAACTGTTTTTCATCGAGAATTTCATGATCGTGCAACCCGTTAAGCACACTTTCTGAGGTAGGAATGAGGTAGAGTTGATCTTCTTCATGGCCGCACCGGTAGAGTTGTGATTCGAACTTTGGTAGATGCGCAGAACCGAACAGGATCTCCGCTTTTCCTGCTAGAGGAGGGAGCCATAGCTCAAACTGGTTGTTCACATGTGTCTCCATCATGAAATTGATTAAAGCCCACTCTAGCCGCGCTCCGACCCCCCGATAAAGAGGCCATCCGCTTCCGCTGAGTTTAGCTCCTCTTTTGAGGTCGAATAGGTGCAGATGCTCGTTCAGTTCGAGGTGGTTTTTGGGGGGGAATGAGAAGCGGGGAAGTGGTCCGGAGGTTTTGATACATTGATTGTCTTGGGGATCCGAAGAGATGGGCACTTCGGCTAGTGGCACATTGGGTAGGAGGGATAATTCCTTGGCAAAGAGGTTGTCGAGATCGGACAGCTGAGCGTTGAGCTCTGCTTCGGTGGCCTCCGCCTGTTTCCGCTCTGCACAGAGAGAAGAGAATTCTTCTCCTAACCGTTTTTTTTCCGCAACTTTTCTCGCATGTTGGTTGCTCTCCCTGCGCAACTGTTCTACCCTTTCCCTTAGTTGACGCCTCTGTTGATCGATCTGCATCAGTTGGCCTAGAGAAAGAGAAGGATCTTTGGTTTTGAGCCGTTTTTCTACTTCTTGTGGATTTTGGCGAATCCATTTAGCATCCAGCACCACTCACTCCTAAGTCTATTGTTTCTTCCTGTGAAGGTAGGATAGGAAAAAAGAAGTAAAAAGTCCTCCTTGATTTTTATCGATTTTCTTTAGGTCCAAAATGTAAGAAAGATTTTCTATGAAAAGACAGCAGATATAACATGCTCGTTTTAAACATATTATGATTTTTATCAGCAGTCTTATGTCGAGACTGCTAAAAATTGGTTGCGTAGTTTGCAGAGGCTATGTTATCATTCGGGTTGGTTGAGTGTTAAACCATTAGGTGAATGAAGTCGATATGCCTGGTAAAGCGAGACAAAAACCTGGAAGGGAACAAGAGATTTTGCTGGGACTGGTGGAACTGCATCTGGTGACCGGAAAGCCGATCGGGTCCAAGACGTTGCAAACTCACGGATTTCAAGAGATTAGTTCGGCCACGATCCGCAACTACTTCATGAAATTGGAAAAAAAAGGATTTTTACATCAGCGGCACATTTCTGGGGGGAGGGTGCCTACGCTGAATGCGTATAAATTTTACGCCAATTGTCATCTTAAGGACCATCACCTCAGCGAGGAAGATCGTAAGATGTTGAAGAGGGAGCTTCGCAGCGAGACGAAGGAGATCGTACGCTATCTTCACCATTCTACGGAGACATTGAGCCAACTTGCGCGTGGAGCGGCCTTTTTATCTTCTCCCCGTTTTGATCAAGATTTCATCGTAAATCTTAAGCTAATCAATATCGATAGTCAACGCTCCCTTTGTGTGATGGTGACCAGCTTTGGTCTGGTCTATACGGAGATCCTCCATACTCCTGAGAAATTGAGCTTGCTTGCTACGCAGAGGATAGAGAGTTACTTTCACTTCCGTCTTACGGGGTTAGATCGGCCAGATTTGAGCGTAGAAGAGGAGGCCTTGGGAGATCAACTATACCATGAGATTTTATTGCGTCATATTGTGTTTCAGTCGAGCTTCAGCGTAGAAGATACTTATCAAACAGGGTTTTCCAGGCTGCTGCAATATCCCGAGTTTCAGGAAGCAGCAGCTCTAGCAGCTAGCTTGGCAGCTTTTGAAAGGAAATCCTTGATTCATGGGTTGCTTGAAGAGTGTATCCGAGCTAAAGCTCTCAAATGTTGGATTGGGGATGAATTGGAAAAGTCGAACTCTTCGACGAGCATCATCGCGATCCCCTATTCCGTTCATGAAAAACCGGTTGGAGCCATTGGCGTTCTCGTTCCAGTACGCGCCCCCTATCCGAAATTGTTTAGCCTGTTGCGCACCTTCTCAGATGAGGTGGGCCATACCCTGACTGTGAATCTACATAAGTATCATATTACCTACCAAGAACCCATGGCTAAACAAATCAGTGACCAAACCCATCAGAGCAGCTCATGCCGGATTTCCTACCATGGTTTGGCGTTGAGACGGTCATCATCAGACCAAGCAGCCAAGAAGGAAAAGGATAAGAAAGAAAGGTTTTCTTAAGGACTAATGTAGAATGAGAAAAGGGAATGAGAAAAAATCATATATGCGTGACCCGCACAGAGATAGGGGAGGAAGAAGGAGTTTCCATCGTCATCGTGTCGCACATGACCAAAAAGAAGAGGATGATTTTGGAAGAATTTGTTCAATGAGGAGCATCACATGACAAAAGAGCCACATCATCATGATTCACGTGAGGAAAACGAAGAAGAGGTAGGTAGGGATGAAGTGGATTCGCCCCACGGTTTTGAAACGGGGAGAAAATGTCGAGAGAAAAGAGGAAAAGACCCCTGTAGTGGGAGCAAGGAGGGGAGAAAGAACTGAGATGGATAGGGTGATCCTTCCAATTCACCTTGGAAGTAAAGATAAGAGAGAATGTTTAATGAGGAGACAGCATGAAGAGAAAATCGCACCTTAATGACTCACCTGCAGAAAAGGAAAAAGAGGGTTCTCCTCAGGATCAGGAGGGGGAGGAGACAAATGAGGATGAGATGAAAATGCACGAGGAGCATCAGGAAGAAGAAGACAACTTCAAAGATAAGTATTTTAGGCTTCTCGCTGACATGGAAAACATGCGCAAGAGGATGCAGAAAGAAAAACAGGATGTGGTTCGGTTTGCTACGAGCGGCGTGATTGAAGAATTCCTCTCTCCTCTGGACAGCTTTGGAAAAGCGTTGGAATGTACACGACATGCGTCGGGAGAGGTCCAAAATTGGGCCCAAGGCTTCCAGATGATCCTTAGACAGTTTGAAGAGGTGTTGGAAAACCATGGAGTGGTCTCTTTCTCACCCTTCTATCAACCTTTTGATCCTCACTTACATGAGGTGATCGAAACTGAGGAGAGCTCGGAACACCCTGAGAATATCGTGATTCAGGTATTCGTCAAGGGGTATAAACGAGGAGATTATGTAATCAGACCAGCTCGGGTGAAGATTTCGGTTTCTCCCAAGCTCACCCCTTCGGAGGAAACAGAAAACACTCAGGAAGGAATCAACGAACATCAACCAGATTATCACAACCATTAAGGAGAAAATCAGTATGGCTAAACATTCCACAGGTAAAGTTATTGGCATTGACTTAGGCACCACAAATTCTTGCGTGGCCGTCATGGAGGGAGGGTCTGTCAAAGTGATTGCAAATGCTGAAGGGTCGAGGACCACTCCCTCCGTGGTTTCATATAAAGAGGGGGAGAGATTGGTCGGAGTGCCCGCTAAACGGCAAGCTGTGACAAACCCCGGGAAGACTCTCTATTCTACTAAACGATTTATTGGGAGAAAACATTCAGAAGTCAACTCTGAGATCAAGACGGTTCCCTATCAGGTCGTTCCCAATGAAAACGGAGACGCAATCTTTTCTGTAGATGGAGTTAAACTCACACCAGAGGAGGTTGGAGCGCAAGTTTTAATGAAAATGAAAGAGACAGCGGAGACCTACCTCGGAGAGAAAGTTACCGAAGCGGTGGTCACTGTACCAGCCTATTTCAACGATTCACAAAGGCAGTCGACGAAAGATGCGGGGAAGATCGCTGGATTAGATGTCAAGCGGATCATTCCTGAGCCCACAGCAGCCGCCCTCGCCTATGGTCTAGACAAGGAAGGCAAAGATCAAAAAATTGCAGTTTTTGACCTTGGGGGGGGGACCTTTGACATCTCAATATTAGAAATTGGAGATGGGGTATTTGAGGTGCTCTCTACCAATGGGGATACGCATTTGGGTGGTGATGACTTTGACGAAGCAGTGATGCGATGGGTGCTGCAAGAGTTCCAGAAGGAGCATGGAGTGGACCTGTCCAAAGACAAGATGGCTTTGCAACGGGTCAAAGATGCCGCAGAAAAGGCAAAGGTAGAGCTGTCGGGAACTCAACAAACAGAGATCAACCAGCCATTCATTACCATGGATGCCGGAGGTCCGAAACACCTCGCTCTCACTCTAACTCGTGCGAAATTTGAAAGTTTAGTCTCTGAACTTTTAGATCGTCTCCTGCAGCCCTGCCTTAACGCTCTAAAAGATGCGAATGTGAGTAAGGAGAGTGTGAACGATGTGCTGTTGGTTGGAGGAATGACGCGCATGCCTGCGGTGCAACAGAAGGTGCAAGAAATTTTTGGCCGTTCCCCCCATCAGGGAGTGAATCCGGATGAAGTTGTTGCCTCTGGAGCGGCGATCCAAGGAGGCGTGTTGCGTGGAGACGTGAAGGACGTGCTTCTTCTCGATGTCTGTCCTCTCACGTTGGGGATCGAAACCTTGGGAGGCATTATGACCCCTCTGGTCGAAAGAAATACGACGATCCCTACCCAGAAGAAACAGATTTTTTCAACCGCTGCGGACAATCAACCTGCGGTCACAATTGTGGTGCTTCAGGGAGAGAGGCAGATGAGCAGAGATAATAAGGAAATTGGACGTTTTGACCTGACAGATATTCCTCCCGCTCCTCGCGGAACTCCACAAATTGAGGTTGCTTTCGACCTTGACGCAGACGCGATCTTACATGTTTCTGCAAAAGATCTCGGATCTGGTAAGGAACAGAAAATTCGCATAGAAGCGAAATCCGGATTGGATGAAAAAGAGATCAATCGCATGATCAAAGATGCGGAGGAACACGTTGAAGAGGATAAAAAGAGGAAGGAAGAGATTAACGAGAGAAATCGGGCGGACCAGATTGTTTTCCAAGCCGAAAAATCGTTGAGAGACTACCAGGACAAATTACCTAAGGAGCTTGTGCAGGCCATTCAAAGTAAAGTGGATGCAGTTAAGGAGGCTCTCAAGGGAAATGAAATGGGTCAGATCAAAGCGGCGGTTTCTGCATTGGAGACCGAAGTGCAAAAGATTGGAGAAGCGCTACAACAATCTCAGGGAGGTGCACATTCCCACGCGCAGGGAGGCGCACAGGAGGGGGCTAGCGGCCAATCTGGAGCAGGGCAAAGTCAATCGAAGTCGAACATTGAGGAGGCAGAAGTGGAGATTTTGGATGAAGAAGAGAAATAGTCAAGAGGAGATCTTCGTTTGCAGGGTGACTTAAGGGCGGTTTTCTACTTTCGCGTTTAGGCTCCAACGGGCATATATTATCGAATTTTTGGTTCCTCTATGAGTGTGGGGGAGGATCTCTGGCTAGAGATTTTCCTCTCCTTGCCCTCCTTTGTCAGCAAGTAAGTAGCTAAGAAAAGGGGGGTGTGTTACGCTCGTCTTGTGATGTGGTCAGGAGTGTGTCATGAAAGGGCGTAAGGGGCGTGTGGTCGTTCTTTGGTCCACCTTGCTTCTTCCCTTGATGATCCTTTTCTCCGGTTGTGTGCGTGGAGGGTCTAGTGGAGATAGGGAAGCTGTCTGTGAGGCGGCCGGGGTTATTTCTCCGGCCCAGCGTCCGGTTTTGGCTGTCGTTCCTGTCTTGAAGAAGGAAGCTGGGCCCTTTTCCTGGGGGGGGGAAGAAGAGTTGACTCACCAGATGTTTTCTGCCCTATCCAGGGGGTCCTGTTTTCGTTTCGTGCCTCAGCGGGAAGTGGAAGAGATTGTAAGCACTTTAACTCCAGAGCAGGATCCATTTGGCCTGAACTGTCAGTGGGTTAAGGATAAGTTTCCTTTTTGTGAATTCGTTATCTTCGCAGAGCTCCTCGATCATGCTCTTTATCCGAAGGGGGGTGCGGAAGACGGGCTTGGTTCTTGCTCCCCTCACCATCTGTCGATTGTCGTACGGCTTAGGGTTTTTGGTCTGTGTTTTCAACAGCCGGAGGTCATCTTGCAGGAGGTCATTCATCGCTCAGTGCCGGTCTCTCGTTATCTCGCCCAAAAGCTGAATCAGGCTCCGGAGATGTGGGAGCCAAGGATGCGTTTTTCCATAGGATCTGCCTATGCGCAGATGGGACAGCAGATGGGGCAACATATTCGGAAATATGTGCTTCTGTCCGTTTCTCCGCAGGAGTAGGAAGAATGCCTCTGGATGGCTTGCGAACTGAGTGGGATGTCTGAGATTCCCAGGTGGCGGTCTCTTTGGTGGTTCCAACGGATCGGCTTGCCTTTTGCGAACTTTTCTATTTGTTCTTGTGTTTTGATGGTCGAGATAGCATAGAGGGGAAGGCTGAAACAAGCGACGGTCTGTTCAACCTGACCGTTGAGGAGAATTGTAAGCCGTCATCTCGCCCTACTGCAAGACTTCGCAAGGTTGTCAGCTTAGTTTATCCACTCTTACTCGAAGGTGTGTAGATTATTCCCTACTTTGCCCGGGGCAACACCTTCTTCTTACGAGTTCACGGGGGTAGAGACTGTATCCAATTCACCTGATCGCTCTTCATTTAGCTTTTGCGAATTTGGTTTATGTCTTGCTCATAGTCAAATCTTTGCATTAAAAATTCTAGAAACAAATATAAGACATTTTCAAAGAAACCTTCTCTTGTAGGATCGTAATCAATTTCATGTTAAAACATCACAAAGAAGAATTGTTTATAATGTGTCGCATACTATTGGCTTACTATTGTGTGGGTCGAAAAAGCGAAGTGCGCACAAAATTTCGCAACATTTTCTCAAAGAATTAACGTAAGATATTGATTTTTAAGAAAATAAATATACAACTGAACTGAACGGTTAAATTGGGGACAGATTCGTACGACGCACCCCTCGTGAACGCGTGTCCTTCTTCCTTCTCGGGCAACTGAGCGTGCGAGGATTAAAAAATTTCTTCGCACTCATTTTTCTAATCTTCTACTCCATGAACCTGTACAAAAGTAAAGTTGAGTGATCATCTGAGATTTTAGCATAGACCGCTTTTTCCTCATTTAAGGTTTTTCCTAGAAATATAACGAAGGGGTTGATATTAAACTGTTTGTTGTGAAGAAGATAATAGAATGTGCATAGATGTGTGGAATGTTGATCTGTAGATGAAATATGGGTCAAAAGTTGCCTTTTTGCCTCGATGATGGAATCGTGCGATTTTTTCTTGAAATCAACATGATCGTTCTGATATCCTTTCCGCGAAGAGATTTGCTTTTTCTTTGACCTAAAGAGAAGGAAAGAAAGCCCGTGTAGGGACCATTGGCCAATCATCCGTTTGGTAGGAGTCTAGCTTTTGTGTCCCTCTTGATTTTGTCTGTGCAGAGGTCGATTTCATCTTGCCATACTCGATGGATCGTGCTAAGAAAAGACTGCGTGCTCCTTCCTTGATATATGAATAAATATTGTGAATAAAACAGTACTTGGTATGGAGAATTAAGGGAAGAGAAGGTCAAGGAGTATAAGCGAGTGTGTAGGAAATTCATCTCAACCGATGAGGAGGTCGTTTAATGCCCAAACCGCCGTTAGATCAAGCTCGCCCGCTCATTTTGCGTTGTCATCGCTTAATAGATGCGTTCGCAAAGTCTGACGATGAGAGGGATTTCTACCTGAATATCGAGGAAGGGTTTGTAATATTTTCCGATTTGGATAAGCATGTGGAGGAATTCGATCATCTACAGGAAGAGCTGAAGAGGTCGCAAGAATTTTTTCGTCTAATTCCCAAGATGACCCTCTATGAAACCAAGAAATTGATGGAAGGGTTTATTCATGAGAAGGTTTACGACATCGATACCAAAGATAAGCTGCTCGATATCCTTCAAAACAAGGAGGCGAGAGAAAATTTTTTGGAAGTGATTTACGATCACATTCCTGAGCTCGAGAAATGGCAACAATATTATTATGAGCGCTCGCGTATTCGAATCATTGAGTGGTTGAGAAGTCTCAATCTGCTTTTCGTTTTTGAAGAGGATCTCGATATTGAACCGCACATTATGCAGAAGGTCAAACAATATTTTTTCGAAACTGGCAAAGTCTCTCAGGATGTGCAAATTGCTCGCAAGGCTATCTATGAAAAGTCTAAAATCTACTATTCCAACGAGGCCTTGAATCCACGTCCTAAGCGCGGTCGTCCACCAAAACATGCTATCAAGGCGGACATTAAGCCACAGTGTACCTTAGACATCTACCAGACGGTTGCTCCCGCTATGCGTCCCTTTCTCTACGCGCCTGACTTCAGCGCGACCTCGGCAACATTTTCTGCTAAGTTCGCAACCGACGCTCAGCTGATTGCCAGTTTAAGGGAGAGCGTTTCTACAGAGGTCGACGCTAAGCTCGAGTCCCTAACTCAGCAGTTGAAAGCCCTATGCCAACAATCGGGGACATTTGCGCAGGCCACCGCTCTCCGTTCGGGGCAGGAGAAGCCTTCTGTGAAGGCCCGTGAGTGGACGACTGGGCCAAGTCAACCTCAGGGAGATGGCCGCAGGGTGGAGACCTTTGCCAAGGGGTTGTTGAGTCCCCTAGTTCCCCCTCAACGGAGAGCTTCCTCATCTGAATCCGTTAAGGAGGCCAAAAAGAGAAAAAAAGGAGCTTCCCCCGCTAAGCCACGAAAAAAAAAGCAAAGTGACACATCTTAGGATTTCTTTCATGAATATGCAGACTCATCCATTGCCACTCCTTTCTCCTGAAAGTGTGCGGAGGGGGAATGAGCCTCTTACCACCCTGAGACAGCTCTATCGGGCACGATTTCTGGATGTTAAGATGGCGCACTTAGCCAGACAGAGTAAGGGATCTACCTTCCATGTTTCCAACGAAGGACATGAGCTCGTCGGAGTTCTCTGCGGACAAGCTCTCATTCCCGAGGTGGATTGGGCTTTCCCCTATTATCGTGACCGAGCCCTTGCTCTGGGGTTGGGCTGTTCCCTAAAAGAACTGCTAATGGCGTCTCTAGCGCGGGAGGGGACACATCATTCGGGTGGTCGGATGATGGGCGACCATTTTTCACACCGCAGACTCAATATTCCCTGTCAATCTAGCGTGGTTGGCTCGCAATTTTTGCAAGCGGTGGGCGTGGCAAAGGGGGCCCGTTTATCTAAAACCGACGAGGTAGTCTATGTTTCGTCGGGAGAGGGGGCGACTTCGCAGGGAGATTTTTATGAGGCATTGAACTATACTTGCCTACATCGTCTCAATATCATCTTTATGATTCAAGATAATGGTTGGGCTATTTCCGTTCCTCGAGCCCAGCAGACGGCGGGCGGTTCGATTGCTCGCTTGATTCAGGGCTATCCTTCTCTTTCGATCTATGAGGTCGATGGGAGCTGTTATGAGGAGAGTTCTATGGCGATTGTGGATGCGGTTTCTAGAGGAAGGAGAGGAGAGGGGGGGTCCGTGATCGTCGCCAGGGTTCCGCGTTTGGGTCCTCATAGCAGCAGCGATGACCCCAAAAAGTATCAAACGGCGTCAACTATCGAAGAAGAACGAAAGAAGGATCCCTTGCCCCTATTTGAACATTGGTTGCTCACCAATGAGTTGATCACGTTGGAAGAGATGGAGCGGGTCAAAGGGAGGGTTAAAGAAGAGGTCGACGCCGCAGCGGAAGAGGCTGAGACCCAACCTTCGCAAGATGCGAAAAAGGTGCTTTGTCACCTCTATGTCGACGACTTCTCAGATCGTATAGAGGAAGAGTCCCAAAGGGGGCAAGAGGCGGTGATGGTAGACGGTTTGAATCATGCCCTTCATGAAGAAATGGAGAGGGATGAACGCGTTCTTTTGTTCGGCCAAGATGTAGCCGATGGCAAGGGAGGGGTGTTTGGAGTGTCTCGAGGTTTATCTAAACGGTTTGGGGAAGCTAGATGTTTCAATACCCCTTTAGCGGAGTCGACGATTATTGGGACAGCTGTTGGACTGTCCCTTTATGGGTTCAAACCTGTTGCAGAAATCCAATTTGCTGACTATATGTGGACAGGGGCTAATCAGCTTTTCAATGAATTGGCCACCCTACATTATCGATCAAACGGGGAATGGCACTGTCCCTTGGTCATCCGCATGCCCGTCGGAGGATATATTCAGGGGGGACCCTATCACTCGCAAAGCGTTGAGGCCTTTTTGTGTCACATTCCAGGATTCATTGTCCTCATGCCAAGCAATGCGGCAGATGCCAAGATGTTGCTTAAAAGTGCTATTCGTAATCCTAACCCGGTCATCTTCTTGGAGCATAAGGCTCTTTACAGGCAGAGGCTATTTTCCTCCAGGCTGGAACCGACGCAGGAGGAAGTTTTGCCCTTTGGTAAGGCGCATAGGGTTAGCGAAGGAGAGGATATTACGGTCGTTTGTTGGGGAGTGATGGTTTCCATGGCGGTGGAAGTGGCTACGGCAATGAGGATAGAGGGGATTGGGGTAGAGGTGATTGATTTGAGAAGTTTAAATCCCCTCGACACCGAGACGGTCATCGACTCAGTCAAAAAAACCAACCGTTTGCTCGTTCTTCAGGAAGCTCCTCTCAATTGTGGATTGGGTGCTGAGATTGCTGTGCGCATCGGAGATCAAGCTTTCGCCTATCTAGATGGCCCAATTAAACGGATCGGTGGGCTAGATATCTGCACACCCTATGCCAAGCCATTAGAAGAGTGTGCACTTCCGCGCAAACAACAGGTCAAACAATCTATCCGTACGCTCGTTGCCTATTGATTTTATGTGAAGATAGAACTAAAGAAGAACAAAGGATCCTATTGAAAACATTAAAACGATTCTTATGTTTGCGGCGGAAAAGGCAAAAGAAGACCGTTGCATAACCTCTGATGGGAGCGTTGAGAAAATAGCATTTTTCGATGCAAGTGGTCTATATACACTAAATCGTCAACAGGAGGTTTTAAATTGCATTATTTTTTATTTTCAGTGATTTACGATGTAGATCGGCCATTTTCGAAGGTTTTTATCACTGCCTTCCCATTTTTCAACAGGGCCCTGATTGACCAACTTAATGTGCACAACCATGGGAATTCAAGCGAAGGGCTCAAAATTTACAATTTAAGTAAATCTTTCATTATAAATTGCTTATGCATATTTTTCCCTCTTTTCTATTTTCGTTGTGCCATATGGCTTGGTGATCAACGACAGGCTCTAAGGGTACGCGTTCACTGGGGGTACGTTGTACGAGTCTGCCCTCAATTTAATTGTTTTGAGAAAACGCTGCGAAATTTTGTGCGCACTTCGCTTTTTCGACCTGGCAATAGTAAGCNAATAGTATGCGAAACATTATAAACAATTCTTCTTTGTGATGTTTGAACACGAAATTGATTATGATCCTGCAAGAGAAGGTTTCTTTGAGAAAGTCTTAATTTGTCC
>Ga0049116_10000182_pt1 | contig 13987 bp, 12 predicted proteins | sample WorMetvacBELIZE2_FD_55049 | JGI IMG/M metagenome (GOLD analysis project Ga0049116, IMG submission 55049) | Marine gutless worms symbiont microbial communities from Max Planck institute for Marine Microbiology, Germany - Olavius vacuus BELIZE.2 | ecosystem: Host-associated > Annelida > Digestive...
AAAAAGCAGTTCAGAAAGATAGGGAAGGCGGTAGTGTCGACACCGGCATTAGCCAATAACTATCATGAAGTCCATCTATAGCATTACCTGGCAATGAATAACTTTCATTACAAAAACGGCAGCCTTTACGCCGAGCAAACACCGCTTGACCATGTAGCCAAACGTTATGGCAGCCCTGTCCATGTTTATTCACAGCGCTCCCTCCTTAGTGCTTGGCGTGAATTTGACGAACTGTTACGCAAGTGTGAAGCGGGTGCAAATGCCTTGGTTTGTTACTCAGTCAAAGCCAACTCCAACCTGACCATCATGCGACTTTTTGCCGATCATGGTGCAGGGTTCGATATCGTCTCCGGCGGGGAATTGGCCCGCGTCAAAGCGGCCGTCGGTAACACGGCAAAGGTTGTTTTTTCCGGCGTTGGCAAACGTCACGAAGAGATAGAAGCTGCATTGCAAGCTGGAATCTTGTGTTTCAACGTCGAATCAGAAGCCGAATTACATCGCATAAACGATATTGCACGACAAATGGGCAAACGCGCTCCGGTCAGCCTGCGAGTCAACCCGAATGTAGACGCGAGAACGCACCCGTATATTTCAACTGGACTATTGAGCCATAAATTCGGCATTGCCTGGGAAAACTCACGTGACCTGTATCGCAAGGCCGCCTCCTTGTCGCACATTGATTTATTTGGCATCGATTGCCATATTGGTTCGCAAATGCTTGACCACACTCCATTGTCCGATGCGCTTGAGCTCCTGTTGCAACTGATCGAACAGCTCACCGAGGACGGTATTGAGCTACGGCACATTAACATGGGTGGAGGTTTAGGTATTGCATACCATCATGATGAATCAACACCATCGGTTAGTAGTTGCCTGGCTCCCATTCTTGATAGGCTTAAAGGCAGAAATTTACGCCTGCTACTCGAACCAGGTCGACGCCTTGTTGGGCAGGCAGGAGTTATGCTGACACGGGTGGAATATCTAAAGCATGGAAAGACAACAAACTTTGCCATCGTCGACGCTGCCATGAATGACCTGTTACGCCCTTCCCTTTACGATGCCTGGCATGAAATTTCCCCGCTCGAAATGCGCGACGGCGCAAAAAAAGTATACGATATTGTCGGGCCAATATGCGAATCGGGCGACTTCCTCGCTACTTCCCGTTCCCTGGCCATATCGCCGGGCGATTTACTAGCTGTCCATGACAGCGGAGCATATTGCATGAGCATGTCCTCCAACTACAACACTCGGCCTCGCGCTGCGGAAGTATTGGTCGATGGAAGCAAAATGCGGTTAATTCGACGGAGGGAAACGTACGGTAACCTGTTGGAGGCAGAAATTGGGTTAGCCCCAAAGTGATATACTCGCCTGCTTCTTGCATGCCTGCATCAGCACCGTCATGAACCTCAATCATTATGCCGCCCCTGTTGCCTTTTACCCACTTGCTGGTGCAATGGTTCCATGGTTTGCATGGGCGGCAGTACTATTTGGTATTGCCGGACTATGGATAGGTCTACTTCTCGCGCCCGGTGATTTCCAGCAAGGCGAGGGTTATCGCATTATCTTTGTGCACGTACCTGCCTCGTGGATGAGCATGTTCATCTACCTGATAATGGCTTTCTGGTCGGCAATATGNCTTGCCTTTAATACGCGATTATCCGGCATGATGGCTCGCGCTTTGGCACCTACCGGGGCAATGTTCGCCTTTTTATCGCTGTGGACCGGTGCATTATGGGGCAAACCGATGTGGGGTACTTGGTGGGTATGGGACGCTCGTTTGACTTCTGAACTTATCTTGCTTTTTCTCTACATTGGTTACATCGCCATGGTAAGTGCAATAGACGACCCTCGCCGCGCAGAAAGAGCAGGCTCCATTCTGGCGCTGATAGGAGTTATAAATATACCCATCATATATTTCTCTGTTGAGTGGTGGAACACCCTACATCAGGGTTCAAGCGTTAATCTAACGCGTGCTCCCTCCATGGCGACCACTATGCTCTGGGGCATGTTGCTGATGGCGCTTTCATTCTGGATGTACAGTATCGCTGTAGCGTTATATCGCCTACGCTCGCTCATACTGGAACGAGAACAGCATTCTGGCTGGGTCACTGAACTGCTGTCTTCCGGAAAACAACAACTCAGCAAGCAAGATTAAATAGATATGTACTGGAGTTCTTTCTCTGACTTTTTACACATGGGGGGATACGCCGCTTTCGTCTGGGGATCGTTTGGCGTTAGCGCCGCATGCATGCTCCTGGAAGTTGTTTTATTACGTCGCCGGAGCAAACTGCAAATAACCAGACTAACCCGTCAGGTGAAGGCAAGATTGCACGAGAGGCAAACATGAAAACCCGTCACCAACGTATCGTATTCATTGTTGGCTCAGTAGCTTTGCTGGGGGTTATTATTGCCTTGGTGCTTAATGCGCTTAACAGCAATATATCCCTTTACGTATCGCCTTCCGACGTCTTCGCTGGCAAGGCGCCGCAAGGCAAATCGTTTCGTCTCGGCGGCGTGGTTGCAGAAGGTAGCCTTAAACGCGAACCAGACGGGGTGACCATGCGCTTCCTGGTCACTGATACCAACAAGAGCATACGCGTTCGCTATACCGGCATCCTGCCGGATCTATTTCGTGAAGGACGTGGCGTTGTAGCAGGCGGCACCATAGACCAAAATGGAGACTTCGTCGCCAGTGAGGTGCTCGCCAAGCACGATGAAAACTATATGCCCCCTGAAGCGGCGCAAGCCCTGAAAGACGCCGAAAAAAGCCGCCTTGAATCATCAGCTGGCGAAGCACAACAGAGTTACTGATCGCTATTTCGCCATAATCTCGCGGCTCCCAATGGATATCTATGGATTCGAACGATGCTTAATCAAATAATCTACTACCGATGGATCGGCTAGTGTGGAAGTGTCACCCAGATTATCCAGTTCATTCGCCGCCACCTTACGCAGGATACGGCGCATGATTTTGCCAGAGCGTGTTTTCGGCAGACCGGGCGCCCATTGGATTATTCCGACTTTTGCAATGGGGCCAATTTCTTTTCTGACCAGCGCAATTAACTCTTTCTTCAACTCATCATCGCCCTCTTCACCCGTCATAAGAGTCACATAGGCGCAAATGCCCTGGCCAGTGATTTCGTGTGGATAGCCAACAACTGCGGCTTCAGACACTTTCTCATGCAGCACCAAGGCAGATTCAATTTCTGCCGTCCCCAATCGGTGACCGGACACGTTCAGCACATCGTCAACACGGCCAGTGATCCAGTAGTAGCCGTCTTCATCACGGCGGGCGCCATCGCCACTGAAGTAGTAACCGGGGTACATGGAAAAATATGTATCGTAGAAGCGCTCATGATCACCATAAACGGTTCGCATCTGGCTTGGCCATGAGTGCTTGATGCAAGGCTTCCTTCGGCCGGGTTGCCCTTGATCTCATTACCCTGGTCATCCAGCAATACAGGTTGTACCCCGAAGAACGGGAGCGTGGCCGACCCTGGTTTTAGTGGAGTAGCACCTGGCAGCGGCGTCAGCATGTGCGCACCGGTTTCTGTCTGCCACCAGGTATCTACAATCGGACAACGGCTATCCCCAACGACTCTGTAGTACCATTCCCAAGCTTCGGGGTTGATTGGTTCGCCTACCGTGCCTAGTAGACGCAGGTTGCTACGCTTGGATTTCTTGACCGCCTCGTCGCCTGCACCCATCAGTACGCGAATAGCGGTAGGTGCGGTGTAGAAGCTGGCGACATTGTGTTTATCGCAGATCTGCCAAAACCGAGAGGAGTCAGGATAGTTTGGAACGCCTTCGAACATCAGCGTGGTGGCGCCGTTGGCCAGTGGACCATACAGAATGTAAGTATGCCCTGTAACCCAACCAATATCTGCGGTGCACCAGTAAACTTCGCCGTCCTTGTAATCAAATACTGTTTTATGGGTCATGGCAGCCTGTAATAAATAGCCGCCTGTGGTGTGCATTACGCCTTTGGGCTTGCCGGTTGAACCGGAAGTGTAGAGAACAAATAGTGGGCTTTCCGCATCCATCGGTTCTGCAGGGCAATCATCTGAAACAGCCTCCATTGCTTCGTGATACCAAATGTCACGTTTTACATTCCACTCAACAGATTCCCCTCCACGCCGCACAACAATGCAGCTATGCACATTATGGCAGTCAACCAAGGCTGCATCGGTATTGCTCTTCAATGGCACTTTTTTTCCACCGCGAATCAATTGGTCGGCGGTAATGACGACATGACAGTCAGAATCGATAATACGGCCTTTCAGCGCTTCAGGAGAGAAACCTCCGAACACAACTGAGTGGACTGCGCCCAGGCGGGCACAGGCCAGCATCGCCACTGCAGCTTCGGGTATCATAGGCATGTAGATAGTAACGCGATCGCCTTTATTGACACCACGGCTTTTCATTACATTGGCTAACTTGCAGACCTGTTCATGCAACTGGTGGTATGTCAGCCTCGAGTCTTCATTCGGGTCGTCACCCTCCCAGATAATGGCCGTCTGATCGCCGCGTTTTTCAAGATGGCGATCCAAGCAGTTGTAGGAAACATTGAGCTGCCCACCGTTAAACCAGCTAATGTGCAGGTCTTCCTTGTTAAAGCTCCATTCCATCACCTTGTCCCACGGTTTGAACCAGCTCAGATATTCCTCAGCCTGTTCAGCCCAAAAGGCTTCAGGATCGTCAACCGAACGTTGATACATTTCCTGATACTGCTCGCTATTACAGTTTGCGCTTTGTAAAAAGTTTTCCGGCACTTCGTAAACGATTTCGTCTGACACTTTTTCTCCTAAATATTAAGCATGCGTGTTTGATAAAAGCCAGATTAAAACTGGCCCACCGCTAGCAGCAAGTTGTTGTTTCAAAACGACCATGATACCTTTAACCGGTCGGCGAATAACCAGATCGACGGCTTGCTCCCTTCGAGAAGTGGCAAATATGTCACTGGAATTGCCAGGCCATTTTTCGAGTTTCTTTATCAGATCTTCATGGTACGCGTCATGATAAATAAGCATGGCGTCAGCGCGGCGCGTATCTTGTAATGGTGAGCCAGAATCCAGACGCTGGAACTATTTCCAATAGAAACAGGAAGTTATTATAGCATATTAATTCTCATTATTTAATTTTTACCCCTGTAAAAAAACCTCCTCCTGGGGAAGCGCCTGCAAAACCAATAGACCCAGAGGCGCTGACGGTGCCGGGTACTGCAAGCTACTGGTCACCAAGCCCTCGCCAGGCCAATACGATACCAGCCAACGGAGGCAGCGTTAGCTCTGCCGAGCCGGGGCGTCCCATCCAGGGCTCTGCCGTTGCTAGCACCACGCCCGTGTTACCCGCATTACTGCCCTGGTAATATGACGAGTCGCTGTTGAATACCTCTTCGTAGCGCCCTGCTCTGGGCAACCCGATTCGATAGCCGCATCGCGCCACCGGGGTAAAGTTAAGCACGGCAACAACATAGTCGCCATTCCTGGCGTAACGTAGCCAGGCAAGTACTGATTGCTCGGCATCGTGGCAGTCAACCCACTCGAAGCCCTCGGCAACGAAGTCTTGCTCGTGCAAGGCTGGCGTGCAGGCATACAACCTGTTCAAATCTCCCACCAATTGCTGCACACCTTGATGAAAAGGGTGTTGCAACAGATCCCATTCCACTTCACGTCCACAATTCCACTCGTCTGGCTGTGCGATATCGCCACCCATAAAAGTCAGTTTTTTNCCCGGACTTAGCATTTGCCAGGTGAGCAATAGGCGCAGATTGGCAAAACGCTGCCAGTCATCACCCGGCATTCGCCTCAACAAGGATCGCTTGCCGTGCACTACNTCGTCATGCGAAAAAGGCAGGACGAAATTTTCATTGTAGGCGTACAGTTGACCAAACGTTAACCGGTCGTGATGGTAGCGTCTATGTACCGGATCGTGTTTGAAATAGTCCAGCGTATCGTTCATCCATCCCATATTCCATTTCATCGAGAATCCCAACCCTCCGAGATGAACCGGCCTGGACACCATCGGCCAGGCTGTGGACTCTTCTGCAATGGTCAGAGCGCCATNAAATTCCCGGTGCACCATACTGTTTAACTCACGCAGGAATTCTATGGCTTCAATATTTTCCCGGCCACCATACTGGTTTGGAACCCACTGACCGGGCTGGCGTGAATAATCCAGATAAAGCATGGAAGCAACTGCATCGACACGCAAAGCGTCGGCATGGAATTCTGCCAACCACCAATGCGCCGACGATAGTAAAAAACTACGTACTTCGTGCCGCCCAAAATTGAAGATGTGCGTTCCCCAATCAGGATGATGTCTTTGGCGCGGATCCTCGTGTTCGTAGAGCGCCGAACCGTCAAAATGCGCCAGCGCCCATTCGTCTTCTGGAAAATGTCCCGGCACCCAGTCAAGGATTACGCCAATATTGGCTTGGTGTAGGGCATCAACCAATACTTTCAGGTCATCCACTTGGCCAAAGCGCGCGCTAGGCGCAAAATAGCCGGTACATTGATAGCCCCANGACTCGTCCAATGGATGCTCCATAATCGGCATGAACTCAACATGNGTATAGCCCATTTGCGACACGTACCGGGGCAAGCGCTCTGCCAAGTCAAGCCAGCTGTAAAAGCTGCCATCAGGGTGCCTCATCCACGAACCTGGGTGAACTTCGTATACACTCATCGGCGCAGCCAACCAGTCTCGCTGGGAACGTTCAAGCAACCACGCTTCATCTCCCCAAGCATATTGCGAATGCGCGGCTACAATCGACGCTGTCGCCGGACGCAACTCGGTGGCACGCGCGTAGGGGTCTGCTTTCAGAAACAAGGCGCCGCTGTGACGGTTTTTTATCTCAAACTTGTAGGCCGCGCCAGCAGAAAGTCCTTGTACTCGCAGCTCCCATACGCCACTACTGCCCAAAGAGCGCATACGATGTTCACTGCCATCCCAGCCATTAAAGTCTCCGACCACTGACACCTGGTCAGCGTTAGGCGCCCAAACGCGAAACACAACACGTGGATCGGCGCCGTCTTTCTCGGAGGTTTCGCTATGCGCTCCCAGCAAACTCCAACTTTGGTAATTTCTCCCCTGGCAAAACAAGTATAGATCGTGATCGGAGGCCTCTTGCATAAACACTACCAATATACCCTTAATGTCGGCTAACTAACAACAGCCGATTTATTTCCGCAAACCTTGCATTGTTGGTCAATATCGAAATCAATATCACGCCAGCGCATGGCGCGCGCATCAAGCAAGAGCAGACGACATTGCAAGCTTTCTCCTGTATTAGCCAGTAACTTCAAACCCTCAGCGGCCTGCATGGCTCCTATAATACCCGTAATCGGAGCGAAGACGCCCATCTCAGCGCAACGCACATCTTCTGCCTCGCCCTCCTCAGGAAACAAACAGTTATAGCACGGCGCGCCAGTTTGCCGTAGGTCAAAAACGCTGATCTGCGCGTCAAAGCGAATAGCAGCGCCAGATACAAGGGGTTTTTTATGATACACGCAAGCACGGTTCACCGCATGCCTGGTTGCAAAATTATCGCAGCAGTCAAGAACCACGTCGCTATGCTCTACTTCTTCTTGCAGCAGATCGTCGTTCATGCGTTTTTCCAGCGGCACCACTACAACTTCGGGATTTATCGCCAGCAAGGATTGTTGCGCCGACAATACTTTCAAGCTTCCAACGCTATCTGTTCGGTGCAAGATCTGGCGTTGCAGATTAGTGGCGTCCACAGTATCGTCGTCAGCAATGCAAATGCGACCAACACCGGCTGATGCAAGATACAGCGAGGCCGGACAACCCAACCCACCCGCACCGATCACGAGTGCCCGACCAGCGAGTATCTTTTCCTGCCCCTCGATACCAATCTCGTCAAGCATAATGTGGCGACTGTAGCGAAGGAGTTGTTGATCATTCATTTATATGGCAATTGGTTCGCGTGGCGCAAGCACCTTCCGTTATTATATACACTGATCCTGGGCAATTCTCATCCTCTTAACCTTGTAGGCAGTTGCGAAATGAAATACTGGCACTTACCGGCAATTGTCTTGTTGTTACTTGTTACTTTTTGGCAAGGCGAAGGGCTCACCCAAGAAGATTTTCAGGTAGAGCAAGTAGCGCAAGATCTAGGAATACCATGGGGCATGTCGTTTTTATCCCGCGACGAAATCATTTTTAGCGAGCGCAGTGGCGCAATCAAATTGCTAAACCTTGGCAGTTCCGAAATTGAAACACTGGCNGGCGCGCCTCGAGTATGGGCACGCGGCCAGGGTGGAATGCTGGACGTGGCCGTAGAGCCTAACTACCAGCCTGGCGGCTGGATATATTTTACCTACNGCAAACCAGACCAGGGGCGTGGAGCTACCGTATTGGCGCGCGCTAAACTACACGGCAAAGCACTGGTCAACTGGCAAGAACTACTTGAAACCCTTTCAACCAGCACTAAAAATGTACACTTCGGCAGCCGCATCGCCTTTGACGATAAGGGGCATGTCTTCTTTGGTGTCGGTGACCGCGGAGTACGTGCCAGTGCGCAGGATTTATCAAACCACGCCGGCAGTATAATACGCTTGCAGCTTGATGGTTCGATACCACCAGACAATCCCTTCATTGCAAGGAAAAATGCACGGCCTGAAATCTGGAGTTACGGCCACCGCAACCCGCAGGGTATAGTTTTTGACTATAAGCAACAAAGACTGTGGGTTATTGAGCATGGCCCACGTGGCGGTGACGAGATAAACCTGATAAAACCTGGACGTAACTATGGTTGGCCGGTTATTTCATACGGCAAGGAATACTGGGGACCAGTAGCAGTTGGCGAAGGTGTAGCCAAAAGAGGTATGGAACAACCTGTCAAATACTATACACCATCAATCGCGCCTGGCAGTCTGCTGCTCTACTCTGGTCATGCGTTCCCGCACATGCGCGGCAACCTTCTGGCAGGCGCATTAAAGCTGCGTCATCTTAACCGGATAGTGCTCAACTCAGCTGGCAAACCTGCAATTGAAGAACGCTTGCTGCATGATATGGGAGAGCGTATCCGCGCGCTGGCTCAAAGCCCGGAAGGTTGGATATACTTTTCTACCGACAGTGGAAGAATTATGCGAATGAGACCAAAAAACACGTCCAGTCCATGACGTCATCACTCGTATTAGGGAAACGCTGATTTATTATAATCATCCCCAAAATCAGGCCCACTCAAAAGTAGAGATTTCTATGTTCCGTGCCTGTTGCTTTCCGAACGTCAGCATTTCCCCGACAGGGACATAACCTGTACAAAGTCTCACAGTCCATTATCAGCTAGCCAGAGAGCTTGCTTCAAAGCCAGAGTTTCAGCCAGCTGAAAAACGCTCATAGCGTAAAAATTAGCACGGTTGTAACGTGTCAAGACGTAGAAATTTTCAAACCCCAGCCAATATTGCGTTTCTTGCTCTGGTGTCGGAAAGGTCAGCACCGAAGCCCTGTTCGGGAATATGCGATCAACATTGAAAAAATCTCCTTCCCCTACACCGCTTGCCGGTCTCACTCCTTCGGCATGCAATTTATTCATTCCCCAACTTGGCCGGTTACCTGCTTCTTCGAGTTCATGCAGACGCGCATCGGAAACCCGGCCAACCTCCGCTCTGACAGTTATAGCCTCATTACGACGCCAGCCGTGGTTTACCAGAAAACTGGCGACGCTGCCTATGGCATCGACCACACTGAAACGCAGGTCTACCTTGCCGTCACCATCAAAATCAACGGCATGACGACGTTGACTACCAGGCATGAACTGCGGAATACCGATAGCGCCAGCGAAGGAGCCGCTAAACTCGTGTGGTGATAGTTTGTTTTCGCGGCATAGCAGTAAAAAATTTTCCAACTCACTGCTGAAAAAACGGCTGCGGCGAGGGTAATAAAAGGCCAGCGTGGCAAGCGATTCAAGTACATCAAACCGCCCGGTAATGCGCCCGTAGGCTGTTTCTACGCCGATAATAGCGACAATTATCGCTTCTGGCACGCCATAATGCTCTCTGGCCGCTGCCAACGTTTTGGCATTGCGACGCCAGAATGAAATTCCCTGCGAGACCCTGACGTGGCTCAGAAAGCGGCTGCGGTATTTCTTCCACGAAGGTTGGTTCTCAGCACGGTTTTTTGGCTTGATCAGACGTAAAACTTCCTGATTTACATCAAGATCAGCAAAAAGACGCATTAGCTGCTCGTAAGAGAAAGCATGCTGTCTGACCATTTTTTGCGCAAAAGCCTTGACCTTTGGATTATCGGCAAAACCAGTTTCTGGCGCGGCATCGACAGCCCCCGCCTGCAAACCTGCCAAGGTAATTATGAGAGCGCTTAGTAGGCGCGGCATGTATATCATCGTTCGTCTATTGTAATTGATATCTGATCGCGGCTTTTATTTTCTCAGCTTCGGGTGGCAAAACGTTNACCCGCTGCGGCAATTCCTCAATTCCCACCAGTTCAGATGGCCTGTGCGGTTTTTCGCCGACAGCTTCTACAATGCTGTCTTCAAATTTTACCGCCTGGGCTGTTTCCAGCACAACCATTGGTACGTTTGCTCGCCGGTACTGTGAAGCTACAAATACCCCATCGGCCGTATGCGTATCAATNAGCTGGCCGTACTGCCGCCATACCTTGCGAATAGTTGCGACTCGATCCTGATGGGTGCTTTTGCCTGACTTGAAGGCAAAGTCCGGCAAGCGTTGGAGGCAACACCTATAGCGCGGCTCGCCAAGATCAAAATAGCCATCTTTGGCCAACCTGTCCCACAGGTCTTGCACTACAGTTGCGTCGCACCCACTCAGGTCATAGATAAACCGTTCGAAATTGGAAGCACGTGAAATATCCATTGAGGGGCTGGAAGTCACCTGTGTTTGCCCAGGCAGTCGAGGACGATATACCGCGGTCTTGAAAAACTCATCAAGCACATCATTTTCATTGGTAGCGAGCACCAATTGACCGATAGGTAACCCCATTTGCCTTGCAATATGACCGGCGCAAATATTGCCAAAATTTCCCGAGGGAACTGCAAAATCAACCTCTTGCAACTGTTCGTTCTCTCCGCTTAGCATCAGCCAGGCGTTGAAATAGTAAATCACCTGTGCAGCCACACGCCCCCAATTAATGGAGTTTACCGCGCCAATGCTGTATTGTTCCTTAAAGCATGAGTCGGCCATTATCGCCTTGACAATATCCTGCGCCTGATCAAAATCACCTTCAATAGCTATGTTGTAAATATTGCTCTCGGTGAGCGAGTACATTTGCGCCCGCTGAAATGGACTCATACGCCCGTGTGGCGATAGCATGAAAACCTGGATATTGCTTCTGCCGCGCATGGCATACTCAGCCGCCGAACCTGTATCGCCGGAAGTGGCTCCCAGAATAACAAGCTGTTTATTGCGCCTGGCAAGCACGTACTCGAACAAGTTGCCCAACAATTGCATAGCCATATCCTTGAATGCCAGTGTTGGTCCGTTGGATAGTTCCAGCAAATAAAAATAATCCTGCAAGCGGGTTAGCGGCGTGATTTGCGAACAACTATCACTTCTTCTGGCGTAACAAAAAGCATCTGGCCGATAACTATTACTGGTTATCGCGTGCAAATCAGTTTTGGGAATATCGCTGGCAAAACGGGAAAGTATCTCGCTAGCCAGGCCAGGGTAATCAAGCAGTCGCCAGCTTTGCAGTTCCCTGGCGGTGATTTGTGGATAGCTTAAAGGCAAATACAGTCCACCGTCCGGTGCCATACCTCCAAGCAAAATGTCGCAAAAGGCCGGTAATTTGTCCGGGGAACTTGCTACCACGCCNTCCACATCGCTGACGGCAAGCGGAGACAACCGGCCTTGTCTGGTGGAAACATATTGCATATTATTTAAACGGTGGTCTGCGTGTTTCAGTAAGGCCGGGCATTGTAACCCATCATGGCTAGCATCCTCTGGTCTTCCTTCTACCAGCACAGGTACATACCTGCTGGCGGCCATTGCCTGGCTATTTATACAGAGCTTCTTGGCCTGTGCATCAATAGCATAATTCAAGTTTCAGATGCATGGCATGTTGACGTATACTCGCCNGGTAGTTTTTTTTGTCACAGGAAAACAGAAAAAATGGTTCATGAATTGAGTAACAGCACCGAGCAGAAGATGTCAAAATCTCTCGACGTCTTGCGATCCGACCTTGCCAAAATACGCACCGGCCGTGCGCACACGGGCATACTCGATCATATTTTAGTCAATTACTACGACACAATGACGCCAATTAACCAGGTGGCAAATGTTACTCTTATTGATGCGCGTAATATCGGAGTCCAGCCATGGGAAAAAACAATGGTTGAAAAGGTGGAAAAAGCCATACGCGAGTCTGATCTGGGGCTAAACCCGGCCACGCAGGGTGACTTGATCCGCATTCCCATGCCGCCTCTCACAGAAGAAAGGCGCCGCGAACTAGGCAAAGTAGTTCGCCATGAGGGTGAAAACGCCAGGGTAGCAATCAGAAACCTGCGACGCGACGCCAATAACAGCCTGAAAGAAGCTATCAAAAACAAAACAATCGGCGAGGACGAAGAGCGTCGAAGCCAGGAAGGTATTCAAAAAATAACTGACCGCTTTATTGGAGAAATCGACAACCTGGTCGCAACAAAAGAAAAAGAACTAATGGCGATATAACATAGCCTCTCTTAGGCCTCCCTTTTACGCTTGCCTGAATCGCTTTTACATCTTTTACACACTTGCAAGCAAATATAAACAAGCTGAATAGCCAAGCCACAGCAAATGCCCGACCCCAACAAACCACTCGCACAACAGTTTATCAGCTCCACCGCAGCCGTGCCACAAACTGGCACTATTCCACGCCACATAGCGATTATCATGGATGGCAATGGACGCTGGGGTAAGGGGCAACGCCTGCAACGATTCTCCGGCCACCATCAAGGCGTGGAAACCGTACGTGCAACAGTACGTTCCTGCCTCGAAAAGGGCGTTGAATATCTTACCTTATTTGCCTTTAGTTCTGAAAACTGGCGTCGACCGGAAGAGGAAGTCAGCCTGCTGATGAAACTGTTCCTCAAGGCTCTGCAAAGCGAGGTTAGCAAACTGAAAAAAAACGGCGTTCGCTTACGCACCATAGGCGACCTTTCACGTTTTGACAAACAAATACAGCATCTCGTGAGCCTGGCCGAAGAGCAAACAAGTGACAACGACAAATTAAACTTGACCATAGCCGTCAATTACGGCGGACGTTGGGATATCCTGCAGGCCGTAAATAAGGTTTTGGCCAGTCGCTGCGCTGCCGAAGTTGGCCCATCTGATTGCAAAGAGTCTGAACTGGAACAATATCTCGCCATGCAATTTGCTCCGGAACCTGACTTGTTCATCCGTACCGGTGGCGAGCAACGTGTCAGTAATTTTTTGCTTTGGCAACTGGCATACACTGAACTATATTTCACTGACGTGCTATGGCCTGATTTTGACGCGCAACAACTGGAACTGGCCATCGCCTCATACCAGCGACGTGAACGGCGCTTCGGACGGACCAGCGCTCAGGTTCAGGTCAATACTCAAGCTTCTGTTGTATCAGTTGAGCAAGGTCGGTGCAATANCGATGCCAAGGNGGATGNCACNGCAAACAGTCATGCAGCACGTATCGCACATGCCACCTGAACCGGAAAATGANAAGCACACCCGGGAAGCAACGCTCGACGAACGTCGCCGACCATTGTCTTCTGGCANTAGTAGACGAGGACGTGGCACAAACAAAAGGGGAAGAGGAAGGCGTCCAGACGACGGGAAAGAGTCGTCCGGATTGTGGCTAAGAGTTACAACCGCCTTGCTGATGGCTGGCATTTTATTGCTGGCTATCTTTTTGTTGCCACAACGCGCCTGGGCATTACTGCTAATAATGCCAGCCGCATTCGCTGCCTGGGAGTGGGCGGCGCTCTGTCGACTAAAAACTACCGGACAACTACTGCTAACCTTGCTGATCGTCT
>Ga0049116_10000183_pt1 | contig 13977 bp, 10 predicted proteins | sample WorMetvacBELIZE2_FD_55049 | JGI IMG/M metagenome (GOLD analysis project Ga0049116, IMG submission 55049) | Marine gutless worms symbiont microbial communities from Max Planck institute for Marine Microbiology, Germany - Olavius vacuus BELIZE.2 | ecosystem: Host-associated > Annelida > Digestive...
GCTGATTCAACTAAACGCACAAATAGCTCTTCAAGGCGATTTGATTTATTGCGCATGCTCATTACTTGAATACCCTTTTCACTTAGCTGGGTGAAAACCGGGTTCAATCCTTCCGTTTTCTCAACATCAACTTCAAGGGTATGGTCGTCAATCAAACGGTGTTCAAAGCCCGTTAGTAGGTCATCTGTCGTCGTCATGCCCTCTGGTATTTTGATATCCAATACGAAGGTTTCTAGGCTTAATTTAGACAATAAAGCTTTCATGCTGGTGTTCTCGACAATGGTGCCCTTGTTAATAATGGCGATATTGCGACACAGCATTTCTGCTTCTTCAAGATAGTGGGTAGTGAGGATAATCGTGATCCCCTGACGGTTAATCTCTTCTAAGAAGCCCCACATAGAGCGGCGAATTTCAATATCTACGCCCGCGGTTGGCTCATCTAAAATAAGCAATTTCGGCTCATGCATGAGTGCTCGAGCAATCATCAGTCTNCGCTTCATACCACCCGATAGCTCACGCGCGCGGGCATCGCGTTTTTCCCACAGGTCAAGCTGNGCAAGGTATTTTTTAGCNCGCTCTTTCGCAATACTGCGCGGNACNCCGTAGTAACCTGCCTGATTCAATACAATTTGCAGTACAGTTTCAAACTGGTTGAAATTGAACTCTTGTGGCACCAGNCCAATGCAGGCTTTGGCTTGCTCTTTTTGCGTTGTGAGGTCATAACCAAACACCGACACACTGCCATTGGTTTGGTTTACAAGTGAACTGATAATACCAATAGTGGTAGATTTACCCGCCCCATTTGGGCCAAGTAATGCAAAGAAGTCTCCTTCTTGTACTGTAAGGTCGACGCCTTTTAGTGCCTGTACGCCACCTTTGTAGGTTTTGGTTAACCCTTTAATGTCCAACGCTTTCATGATTTGCCCGTAGTGAGAGTGTGATCACTAAGACGTATTGACCTTTGATGCAAACCAAAGGTCAGCACGCCCTAATTAACTTTAGTGAGATGCAGTTATCTGTCGCTAACAACTTACAACCAACGAAGTGTAACCTAGTTCATGCTATTAAATGAATACACTCGCGTTTAGTGGTTGCTTTAAACAGTTTAAGCTTTCGTCTTCTAAATGAGAGCGAAAACGCCTTTTTTCAACCCCAATAAAAAAGCGCCGCGTACCGTTGGGGTAGTACGCAGCGCAAAGGGTAGCTTAATACCAGTCTGAATAGATAATTGAGACTTTTACGTAGAAGTTCAGCCTTACCGCTTCCACGGCACTGTTTCCCCTCTCCTAGTCTTTGAAGAGGCTTCTACAGTGCAATCCGCCTATCTTGCTTGGCACTTAAAAAAAGCAGTGCACTAAACTCGACGGACAAATACTATTAAACCCGTTATTCATGGCAAAAAAAGCGCGTAATTGTGGAAATGTGGTGGTGATTTAGCTTTCCTGTAGATTTAGCACGTGAAGCTGCACGCCAAGCGTTTTATTAATCCGCGCTTCGGGACGTTGTGTGGGGCTGCCGCCAAAGATAAAGTTCACGATAAGCCCCTCAAATATGGCGTAAATGAGGCAGGCTTGAGGATTTTATGCCGAACTTAGGCAATAGCTGTCATTCATAGGTATAGTGTGCGCTCTATCAGAATTATATTTGCGGGTTAATGTATGCCAAAGACAATTGCATTAGTGGAAGATGACGCGGCCATTCGCGAAAATTACATTATGGCGCTTAAAGCGCAGGGCTATAGCGTGAATGCCTATGAGGACAGGCCTTCTGCTGCTGAAGCGTTTAACCACACCTTACCCGACTTAGCCATTATCGATATTGGTTTGAAAGATGAAATTGAGGGGGGCTTTATGCTGTGTCAGCAACTGCGAGGCCTATCACAAACCCTACCTATCATCTTTTTTACTGCACGAGATAACGATGTAGATACTATCAGCGGCCTAAGAATGGGCGCGGACGACTACCTGACTAAAGATATCAGCATGGCTCACCTGCTAGCACGCATTGCAGCCTTGTTCAGACGTACAGATTTACTTGCCGCTCCAACAGAGCAAAAAGATGAACTAAAAGTTGGCGACTTAAAAGTAGACGTGTCGAGAATGACGGTAAGCTGGCAAAACCAGCCCGTTTTGTTGACGGTAACAGAGTTTTGGATGCTGCATGCGCTCATTAAGCGCCCTGGTCATGTGAAAAGCCGCCAACAGCTCATGGATGAGTCCAGAATGGTGGTAGACGACACCACCATTACTTCGCATATCAAACGTATGCGTAAAAAGTTTGTGCAGCTTGACCCAAACTTCGATCATATCGACACCGTGTACGGCATGGGATATCGCTGGCAGCTGTAGCGGGCTTTCGACTAAAACTGCGTTTCGTCTGATTAAAAGATAAGGGCAACCGACTAAAAACATGGGATTTCGCTTTTCAATACGCCTTCAGCTTATGGTGCTGTCGCTGTTCTTATTCACCATACCCTACTTAGGTTATAACTATGTGTGGGAGCTTGAGCAGTATCTGCGAAACGGTCAAGAACAAACCATGATTGGCACGGCGCGAGCTGTTGCCACTGCCCTTCACGAGCGTCCCGCTTTATTTGATAGCCAATCGGCGTATCTTCAAGACGTGCGCCCCGGAACAGATCTTTACGCGCCACCTATCCCGTCCCCCATTCGACTGGATGGCGAACTTAACGACTGGCAGCAAGTCAGCGAGTTAATGAGTGAGTATGGCAGTGGCGAAGTTATTGAGTATTACAATGGCTATGCGGGAGAACCCACTAGCTTGTCGTTTAAGCATATGGTGGGGCGCTACGGTCAATTTCTGTATGCCATGTTTGAAGTCAGTGATGACGTACTGCTGTGGCGGCAACCCAATAGTTTAAGCGTGGAGACTGGCGACCACTTACTTGTGGGCATGGAAACTCCACAGGGAGAATTAGCAAGGTATGTTGTCGCCCCTTATGAAAGTGGCTGGGTAAATGCGTACAAGCTGGCAGATAACACAACGACAACTCGGGCGGTAGAGAACGCGCTCTCTATTCAAGGCCGATGGCAAGAGACTGCCACGGGCTACAACATTGAACTGCGCTTTCCGCTATCAATGACCACAGGCGGCTTAGCATTTTCAATTGTCGATGTGGACGACAGGGCAAGTCGATTGAAGCAGTACGCGTTAGGTACGGCGAATACAAAAGAGCTCGCTGAATTAGGTACTGTTATCACTCCTTCCCCTGAAATTGAGCGCATTCTGGCAGGTTTAAAATATGCCGATTCCGGGTTTGGGTTGTAGATAAGCACAAGCGGGTACTCGCCCGCGCTGGTGACATTCAATCGGCCACAGGCATTGAAGTAGATGAAAAAGAAACCTCTTCAAATGCAATTTGGCACTGGGTTGAGAGTGAGTGGTTACTTCCACTTTATTATCAAATTCTTACGCGGCCACCGGCCGACTTTATTGACGAGCTAGACGATGCTTATGCATTGGTAGGGCAGGATTTAGGCACTGCGCTGAATGGCCAACCCGATTCACTATGGCGTTTGTCACCCGATAACAAAGCCATAGTACTTTCCGCTGCCTACCCTATTTTTATTGAAGGCAATGTAATGGGTGCGGTTATTGTAGAGCAAACCACTAACGGTATTCGTACGTTGCGGAACCGGGCGTTGGAACAGCTCTTTCACGTGATTTTAGCAGTGATGACCATAGGTACATTAGGGTTACTGCTGTTCGCTACGCGAATTTCAAACCGCATTCGCTCCCTTCGCGATAACACCGAAGCGGTGATAGATGATAATGGCAAAATCATTGGCACCCTGCCGGTATCAAATCAGCGTGATGAAATTGGTGATTTATCCCGTTCATTTGCGGATGTGCTTTCACGGTTACAGCAGTACAACTCCTATTTAGAAAACATGGCATCCCGCTTGTCTCACGAACTTAGAACGCCCATTGCCGTGGTAAAATCGTCGCTGGATATGCTGACTCAGGTGAATGACGCCGACCAACAAGCCGTTTTTGTTGAGAGGGCGCAATCAGGGGTGAACCGCCTAAGTACAATATTAAACAGTATGAGTGAAGCCACCCGATTAGAGCAGGCCATTCAACAAGAAGATTTAGAACCATTCGACTTAGTTAAGGTGATATCTGGGTGTATTGCTGGTTACGAACATGCCTATAGCCATCGACGCTTTAGTTTTACCCACAATGCTGATACTGCGCGCATACTTGGCTCCCCTGAACTTACGGCTCAAATGTTCGATAAAATTATCGCTAACGCCGTAGATTTCAGTGAAAAAGAAAGTGAAATCCAAGTCAGTATTACGGTTAAGGACAAGCAAGCTGAGTTAACCATTAGTAATACCGGGCCGCTTCTTCCTGAAGGAATGAGGTCTCAGTTGCTTCAGTCTATGGTGTCGGTGAGAAAAGAAAACGATGTGCAAAATGCCTCTTCACCGCACTTGGGGCTAGGGCTTTACATTGCCAACATCATAATGACCTTCCACAAAGGTCAGTTATCTTTATTCAATCGGAAGGATAGTACAGGTGTAGTCGTCAGCGCGCGCTTTCCTTTGATGTAAATGAATGAAAAAAACGTCCAACTCGGTCTATAGTTAAAGTCTAATAAACTTTGCTACATAGATAGCGAAAGCCGAGCACATACCTCATACCAGTCCGCATAGGTTATTATCTATACGGATTGGTATTGAATAGGCTATACGTAGTCATATGCTTTCGTGTCAACAATGGACGCATAGCGCTTTGTCTTTCTGTCTAAGGCTAAAGCCATTATAAAGAATGAATTACAATGCAAAAAAACAACACGTTATTGATTAAATCCATGTCATTTGCGCTTTCTATTTTCTTTACTTCTCATCGAAGGGCGAGCACGTTCAACATAACTAGTTTTATCACAGGTACATTCACATCGAGCGCTCTCTTACTAGCCGGCGCTACCCTTTCATGGGCACATGCCGCTGATACATCCTTATCAGCAACGCCAACCATTTCGATATACGTTAGCGACGCCAATGGGGAGCCTGTGAAAGATATGGTGTTAACCCTAACGCCTAACTTTACGCTTGCATCAACGCCACAGCGTGAAGAAGAGCCCGCCATAATGAATCAAATCGATAAACAATTTGCGCCTCACGTGCTTGTTGTTCAATCAGGCACAGATATTTCGTTTCCAAACGCAGATAATCTTTTTCATCACGTGTATTCTTTTTCCCCTACAAAACAGTTTGAGCTAAAACTCTATAAAGAGTTTACCGCTGAACCGCTTCGCTTTGAGCAAGCTGGTATTGTAGATATTGGCTGCAATATTCACGACTGGATGCTGGGCTATATTGTGGTAACCGACAGTCCATTTTTCGCAAAAACCGATGAAGAAGGCGTAATGAATGTTTCACTTCCGGTAGGCGAGTACAGTGTTATGACCTGGCACCCGCAGCAACCTGATGTGAAACTATTTAACAGCGCAACATTGCATATCACCAACTCACAAGAATACAAATTTGTTCTTGATGCAGTTTTCAGTGACGATGACTTCGACGAAGGATTTGGCGATTATTAATGCGTAATGTCTTTGCCTTAACCGTCTGTTTGCTTTGCACGAGTTTAACACTTCAGGTTCACGGAGAAACCAAGGCCCTAGTAAGAACAAGCTTTGTGGCAAAAGATGATTCGCGGAGCTTTCAGCAAATGGGGNCCGGCCATCAGCGTTATGAAAGTAACGGNATACAGCTCTCTCATGCTGTAGTAATAGCTGACTTTATGTTAGCGGATAGTTGGTCGGCAGTTGGCGTCATCAATGGTTATAGCGATGGGGANCAAAAGGTTGGATTTTCCGAGCTTTATTTAAAATATCGCCCGTTAGTCGCATCCAGCATAAAGCCTGAAGTAAAAATAGGGGCATTTTTTCCCGCTCTCTCANCGGAAAATACCGACGCGGGTTGGTTATCGCCTCATTTTCTGAGTAACTCAGCAATTAATAGTTGGGTGGGTGAAGAACTAAGAACGGGCGGCATCGAAGTAAGTCTACGACAAAATGGCAGGCAAATAAGAAGCCACTGGTCATGGAAAGTATTAGGCAGCGTATTCAAAGGTAACGATTCCACCGGCACTCTGCTTTCTTGGCGAGGGTTTGCCCTTCACGACAGACAGTCCGTTTATAATGATCGCGTAAACTTCCTCCCCATTCCCGGCGTCGTCGATGAAGATAAGTTAAACGCACCGGCATGGACTGAACCCTTCAGGGAAATTGACAATCGGTTTGGGTACTACGTAGGAGCTCACTTAGCCTATGCTAGAAAGGCCGAGTTACGTTATTACTATTACGACAATAATGCAGACCCGAACATTGTTGACCCAGACCGCATTTATGCCTGGCATACGCGCTTTCATTCATTAACACTGCGATATTTACCACGACCTGAGTTAACGGTGTTTTCTCAAGTGCTACTAGGTGACACTTTGATGGGGGAGCATATCGTAGACAACGATTTTTCCAGTGCGTATATCGGTGCGGCATACAACCTAAAGCAATTAGGCTGGGAAGATTTAACTTTAGCCATGCGTGGGGACTGGTATCAGGTGGTAGATAACGATGATGTTATGTATGACCCGAATGGAAGCAGAGGTAACGCCTTTACCGTTAGCGTAAGGTACGACATTACCGCTTATTTATCCGTTAGCACAGAGTGGCAATTAAATTCAGGGCATCAGGAGAATTTGCGTTTTTTCCAATCCGACGAGGACTATAGAGAGCAACTATTTCAACTGGCGTTCACTGTAACTCTGTAGCGAAGCGACTGGTGTTCGTCCTACCCTTTCGCCACTTCAATTAAATCAAATTTTGTTTCGCTGTCACCTTTCACCATCACCTGACACTGTCCCCAAGAGTTTGGAATTTGCCAAACATGCGCTTCGGCAACCGTGAATTTTTCTCGATGAGTATCACAACGGACTTCAACGGTATCAAGCTCGCCTTGGATGTTGCCAAAAGCAAACTTACTTCGCACAAGAGTGTGGAACCAATTCCCATCACTTCCTATCGTTACGGGCACGGTTAAGTTTTGCTCAGATGCAATAGATTCTTCAATCTGACTAATTAGCGGCGCGATCTCGCCAATACGCGTTTCTTGCGCTTCCATGTCTTGAAGTGTGGTGTAGGATTTTAATGCTTCTGCATAATACCCGCGCTGAGCATCGAGTATGATTTTTCTTTGAAGGGCGTATGCCACATAATCTTCATCAAACACCATGTTATTGAAGCGCTTACTACCGTTGCTGGCAAGTAATCGCGTTAGGCTTTGCGCTTCCCTCTCTACGTCGCCTTGTTTGCTCGCTATATGAGACTCCAAGTTTAGCAACCACGTATTTTCATAGCGGTTTAGCGTATCCCAAGCTAGAAGCTCTTTAAGTGCTTCATCAGCCGCGTCAACATCACCCGCATTAAAGCGCTCGTCTGCGTCTTTATAAGCTTTAATAAATTTGCGTGTGGCACCGCTTTTTCCGCTTATAGCGAAATCCATTTGGACTGCTTGATGACACTGCTGGGTAGGTTCGCCATCTTTGATCGCGGGGTTATACTGCCATTTCTTAACCGCTGACAGTGCACTGCGTTTGAAAGAAGGGCTTCCAAAGAAGTCTTCTACAACAGGGTCTTTCACTCTGCCTTCTTCGTCGATAACGTAGCTTAGCCTAACCCAACCTTCTCGGCCTTTTCTAATGGCTTGAGATGGGTATCTAGGATCGACACGTTTCAAAGGCGTCGCTGGTGTAAATGCGCTTATGCGCTCTACTTCATCAGCTTTCGATTCTGCGAGCGCTTTTTCTTCAAGATCATCACATGGGATACTCAGTTCCTGTGCAGCTGCACTTGCCGTGAAACCTGTAGCGAGCAAAGCCGCTAAAACGAGCGATGGTTGGGTTCGCTTAACAATATTTTCGTGGGCTGAATATTCTGTTCTTACTGCTTTTTTCCATAAATCCTGTTTCATATTCATCATCCTTAATAATGGCTAAACATTACGAGCGAATTAGCGCTAATTCTACTTTTTAGACGAACTCTCAAGCGACGCATCGGGTACGTTTTTGATCATCATTTGTTCTTTGCGTTTCATCATCATCTTGGCAAGCCTACGCATGCTCACCGTGGTGTCTTTTTCATCTACGATATCGACACCTAACAAGCGTTCGAGCAGGTCTTCTAGCGTAAGCACCCCTTCTAAACCGCCGTACTCGTCAACCACCAGNAACATATGCACGTGCTTATTGATGAAGTGCTCGAAGGTGACTGACAGCGGCATAGTGTTTAACACGGTAACCATATCTTTTGCGTATTCAGAAAGCGGCTTATCAGTGTTACCTCTGGCTTGTGCCACCAATAAATCAGAACGCATCACAAAGCCGGTAATGTTTTCTGAGTCNCTGTCTTCAAACACAGGGATACGAGAAAATTCTATATTGGCGTGCTTGTGGAAAAAGCCTTCTACCGTCATCGACTCCGACACTTTAAATAGCGCCGTGCGGTGGGTAATCGCATCTTTCACTTTCAGCTCGTGCAAACTTAACAAGCTTTGCAGAAACGCCGCTTCGTGATTCGCTAGCTGACCTTCTTGCCCCGACAACTCTGCCATGGCGTGTAGCTCACTACGGCTTAACCCGCGAAGTGGGCTGTCTTCTTTAAAGCCTTTCGTCATTAGCTCAGACATTTTAACGAACGGCATAAGTACAATTGAAAGGTATTTAAGAAAATATGCGGTTACTGGCGCTAGTGTTCGCCAATAGGTTGCACCAAGTGTTTTAGGGATAATCTCAGAAAAAATAAGAATAAGGAGTGTAAGGACTGCTGAAATAACGCCTAGATAGGCGTCACCAAATACTGCTGCCGCTTGCGCACCTGCCCCGGCAGCCCCCATAGTATGAGCAATAGTGTTCAGCGTTAATATNGCTGATAAAGGCGTATTTATATTATCGGTTTGCTTACGTAGTAGCGCACCACTGGCTTTGCCCTCTTTCTCTAACACAGAGATATAAGCGGACGAAACACTCAGAATCACAGCCTCTGCAATGGAGCACAAAAAAGAAAAGCCCAGTGCAATGAAGACGTACACAATAAGTAAAAGCATGTAGTTATTCCAAGCGTCCTTGTAGGTTTAAACGCGTTTTAATTTTAATAAGTTGAACGACTATTATGGATAATAGAGCGGGATATACAAGCGCTCTATGAATATCATTTGAGCGCTTTATTATGAAAGGCATCCGCTGGGCTACTGTTAGCCGCAGCACGCCGAATGTTGCTCTTGGTTATGACGGTGTTGCTGCAGCTTTTTCANACCCAGCCTTAACATTAACCCCGCCAATAAAATCGCGCATAGNCCATAAATCACNTGAACGTCTGCACCGTGCTCATGAACATGGCTTTGCGTTTTGATCATAGAGGCTAAAGAAAACGAAGNTACTAGGTAGTTCAGTGCGTAACCAAAACCAATACTCGCAGAGATAACACTGAAAAGGTAAAGCACTAACGTTCGCGTGCCCATTTCTTGTTTGATCATTCCCATCGTTGATACGTTAGTGGCGGGTCCCGCCATTAAAAACACTAAAACAGCACCGGGCGATAGCCCCGCCGCAAGAAACCCAACCGCGAGTGGCGTTGATGCTGTAGCACATATGTACATAGGAATGCCGATTAGCGCCATCACTAGCATGGCGACCACGCCATCACCCCATTGCGTTAAAAAGTCGGTGGGTACCCACGTTTTAATTGCCGCGGCAAGTGCTAATCCAATTAATAACCATATCACAATGTCTTCAAGTAACTTGCCACTGGCATATGAAAGCACGCTTGTGATTTTCGAAGGCGAAGACTCGTGTTTGGGCTTGTCTGTGCTTTCGTGGTTATGAGCATGTGTTTTTTCGCTTGCACAACAGGACGTGCTGGCCTGTATTTGCGGCTCTGATTTAGGCGCTTGCTTTGAACCACAGCACGATGACTGCGTCACGTCAGATTTTCGTTGTTGAGCCTCTTCTGCTTCTGCGAAAAAACGCACCATCAACCCAGCATAAATAGCGCTTGTAATGGCCGCGATGGGTCTGACAATGGCATACAACGGTCCAAGCAATGCGTAGGACACAGAAACACTGTCTACGCCAGTCTCGGGCGTAGACACTAAAAACGAGATAGTGGAAGATTTAGATGCACCGCTACGTCTAAGCCCAAGTGCCGCTGGGATAACGCCGCAAGAGCACAGAGGTAAAGGCGCACCAATAACCGCGGCCTTTGTAATTGAGCCAAACGATGAGCTGCCCATGTGCTTTTCCAAAAACGAAACGGGTACCAATTCGTGCATGATACCCGCCACCAGCAAACCGAGAAGTAACCAAGGCGCGGATTCAACGAAAAGTGCTAGGAAATTTTGTCCAAGTAAAATGATATCTGACACAAAGCCTCACAGGTTATTTTGTTGAAAGGTCACGTTGAAGAACGCGGCTTTTGACAACAAAAATAACGGTGTTTTAGAACGGTAAGTATAATAACAGATATGCTGTATGACAGAAAATCAGCAAAACTGATTAACCTGATTTATGCGAGTGCGTTTTGCTTTTAAAGGAAAGAAAAATGGCCAGTACAAATGCACTGGCCGAATGTTGACTGTCTCGAAAGTGTAATTTTAAACCACGAGGTCAACCATGAAAGTTTTTGTCGCTAGTGACTTATCCGTTGGCTTGCTCTTTTTTAAGCTTCGATTCCTTTTTGAGTTTTGACACCACAGAAAAAGCTTCAAGCATAACAAGCACAGACACAATAAGTACTACTGCGTCTAAGAACACCAATAGATAGTTACCTTCAACGTAGTATTCTTTAAGTTTAATAAGCCCAGCAAAGAAGGCCATAATCAGTACAAACACCATTGGAATCAGCGTATATTTCGCTGGCGACCTAATTTAATCAGCATAACCGAGATTACTAACAGGGTTAAACTGGCTAGTATCTGGTTAGTAGAACCGAATAACGGCCAAATAATCATACCGCCACTGCCTGACGCACCACCTGCACCGAAGGCCAGCAATAAACAACATCCAACAGCTACGAGCGTTGCAACCACGCCGTTCTTAAGTGCACCAATTGAATAGATATCGCCCCATTCTTGGATTATGTAGCGCTGCAGACGCACGCCCGAATCCATGGTGGTGCCAGCAAATAGAACAACCATTACCGCAAGGATCGTTGACGAGAAATCTACCGGCAACCCCCAACCCTGCTGAATTAGGTTCGCACCACCAGTGATAAATGCACCCACGCTACCCGCACCCAAGTGGCTGTATACTTCGTGCCATTCTTCTGGAGAAGCTGCAAACGCAACGCCGCTTACAGCGACAATGGTAATAAGTGCTAGTGAACCTTCACCGACCGCGCCTAGGTAACCAACAAAGCGTGCATCGGTCTCTTTGTCTAGCTGCTTAGAGCTGGTACCTGAAGACACAATACCGTGGAAACCAGAAACAGCGCCACACGCAATAGTAACGAACAACAGCGGGATTAGACTTGGAGAATCGACAGCGGTTTGAGCGTTAAACGCTGGCGCCGTGATATCCGGCATAGCAAAGAACACAGCACCATAAAGCAGGAACAAGCCAACAAGTAACTGCATACCGTTAATGAAATCACGAGGCTGTAACAGCATCCAAACTGGTAACAGCGATGCAATAGCGGCGTAAATAAATAAGATAATGATCCAGTTTGCTTTATCTGCTAAACCAAACATGGTTTCCGGTAGACTTAGTGGGATATAACTGCCCGCATACACCGATGCGTAAAGCACAATAATCCCCACAATACACAAGGGTATGAGGCTGAAATTACGTTTAAGCAATTGACCTATGACTAATGCAACTGCGATTGCCATCCAAGCTGGGAATACCGCATTGGGTTGGGAGACAAAAGAGTTCGCGATAACCACGCCAAATACCGCATTAACCATTAAGAGTACTAGGAAGATCACTATCATAAATAGTGAACGAGAGCGTTTTCCGATGACGGTCTCAGACAGCGCGCCCATTGATTTGCCTTTGTGGCGTGCGCTGGCCCATAAGGCGCCCATATCGTGCACACCGGCAAATAATATCGTACCGAACACAACCCAAAGTACCGCAGGAACCCATCCCCAGTAGACAGCAATAGCTGGACCTACGATGGGTGCTGCCCCCGCCACGGAAGTGAAATGGTGCCCCCACAATACAACTTTATTGGTGGGAACATAGTCCACCCCATCTTTCATTGTATGGGCTGGTGTTACAAAACTATCATCCAACTTAAATATACGGCTCGCAATAAACTTCGAATATACGAACCAGCCGAGCAACATTCCGATGATGCCCAGTATAACAATGGCAATAGACTGCATACTGTCGTCCTAATTTGTTTTATCGACAGGCCCTAGGGCCTATTGTTCTTTGATGTACGAATTTTGGTTTAAACGTACAACAAAGGTCAGCAGCCCCTAGCCTGTTGATTTTCTTATTTTCAGTTCAAACATTACACCAATTATCGGTGGCGAAAGGTCATACCTGAATAAGAAAACACCTATTTAAGGTATGCCCAACGTACTGTTGCGCATATTTAAACATGCGACAAGGCAAGGGCCTGACACATTAGACTAAAGTCTAACTCAAAGTTTGGGATTTAGCTGTAAGGCTTTTGAGGTTTATTAGCGATGATTCAGCGGTGAAACAGGAAAGCGTAAAACAGACATTAGTTGCCTGCTGTTCTCCACATTAGTAAAGGTCGCGGTGATAACGTCCTTCGTCAGCTAACGCATTGTAGGCTTGCGCTTCAAGTATGGACTGCAAAGCCATGTCAACGCCTTGGCCCATTCCCTCAAAATGCCCACATACGTATACTTGTCCGGTATCGCCTAAGAAGGATTTGACCTCATCTCGCTGCTCAACAAGACGCTGTTGAACATAGCCACCACCTTTTTGTCGGGAGAAAATAACTGACTTTTTAAAAATACAGTCACTATTCTGGAAAGGCGATAGCGTTTTATCAAGCACATCATCTTGCATGGGATGACGTTCGCCAAAAAATATCCAAACTGGCCCAGCGTTCTCAAGCAATGCGCGTTTTGCAAGCTGAGCTCGTACCCCCGCAATGCCGCTACCCGCAGCAATTAATAACAATGGGCACTGAGTATTAGTAATAATTGCGCTGGTATTTTTTCGAATGTAGGCCTGTACTGGCTGAGATACAGGTAAAGAACGGGTAAGTAATCCAGAACCTAGCCCAAGTTGGCCGTTGTCTTTAACCAGCTGTCGAACTACGAGCTTTACGTCGTGTTCTTGTGGTACCGACGCAATGGTGTAGCTTCGGCTTACAATCGGTGACTGCCCTTGCTGAGGAATAAGGACTTCCAACACGTCTCCCGCTTCCCATTGTTCATGTAACTCTTGTGTATGATTAGAATGGTCAACGTTCAAAGACAAGCCGAACAGGCCTGGCGACGCTGGGTTTGAAGGTTTGCTCTCAGAGTGGTCAGAGGGTTCCTTTGAAGCCTCGCCAGAAGCTAGACTTATTTCATTTAATTGAACCCGATTTTTCAGTGTGAAAGCATGGGTGGGGTGCTGTTCATCCTGTGGCAACGAACCAAGCAAAGACAAATGCTCACCTTTCCCTGAATCTAATGTCGTTAGCGGAGAAAGCGCACGTGCGCCTAGTGCACTGATATTATCAAACAACGTGACTGCGAATTGGCAAAACGCGGCGTATTGCTTATCGCCTAATCCCACCACTTCAAAAGACAGGTGGGACAGGTAATCAGATTGATTCGACGACGCTTTTTTTAGCGCTTTACTAAAGGTTCTACCCGCATCAGGGGGCTCGCCTTCACCGTAGGTACTCACAACAAAAATGACTTTCGACACACTACTTAACGTGTTGAGTTTCAAAGATGCCATGGACACTACCGACGTTTG
>Ga0049116_10000189_pt1 | contig 13760 bp, 14 predicted proteins | sample WorMetvacBELIZE2_FD_55049 | JGI IMG/M metagenome (GOLD analysis project Ga0049116, IMG submission 55049) | Marine gutless worms symbiont microbial communities from Max Planck institute for Marine Microbiology, Germany - Olavius vacuus BELIZE.2 | ecosystem: Host-associated > Annelida > Digestive...
TCGTTGTAAAAACTTTGCTGCTTTTCCGCAACTTGAGTTAGAAAATTTTGCATTTCTAAAACTTCACTTCTTTCGCTATATTCAGAAAAGCTAATTATCGCTATCCCCCCGATAATTACCACAATCAACGAACCAACCATTAGCTCAATAAAGCTAAATCCTCTCTGTAGGGTAAATTTCATAAATTTAATAATTTAAAAATATTAATTTCAATAAATGTTTGCAAATGCAAATATAAGTTAATTTTAGTAAAAGTTTTGCTGATGTATTAATTGAGTATTAGCTAAATGTGATTTAACTCACTACTTGAAATTTTTTGGAAATTTTTTTGGTAATTTTTTTGGTAATNAATATCTANCGCTAAGCACGCTACCGCCCTCCAATGTCAATATGGATACCTTTGTTCAAAGTTGAACAATTATATCACATATATTGAANTGAATTTTTTTATAATATGAAAATTACATGCTAAATGCTGGTAATAGTGTCATTAAGCCGTTTTACCAGTAAATTCCAATCTAGATTTCGAATTCGATTTATATATCCATCAATATCCTGACTTTTATTTTTTTCAATTAAATCAACGATGGCATTTTTAAATTCCTGATAGGTATTAGTAAGAATTGCCGGAGTATTTAATAGCTCTAATTCCTGCGTTCTAACCGAAACTACTGGTAAATTGCACGCTAGGTATTGATAAAGCTTTAGGGGATTAAAATAATTAATCAATTCTTGATGATTTTTAATGTCATAAGGTATTATGCCAATATCAGCGTTTTGTAAGAATGATGGAAGTTCGTTGTAACTGCATTTATCTAAAATAAAAAGATTTGGTAATTTTGCAATTTTTCGTTTAGCTAAATTTTTTGGTCCAATTAATACAAATGATATATCAGGTAATTCACAAGCAAGATAATTAACTAAATGAAAATCAAACCATTTATCCAAGGATCCGGCATAAATAGCTATGGGTTTTTTAATACTTAATAATTTTTTTGGAATAGTTGTTGATCTCTTTGTAAAATGTTCGAAATTTACTCCATTAGGTAAGTAAATTGAATTTTTTGGTTTTAATTTTTTAATATAACTTTCTAATCCCTTAGCACAATAAACTACCAAATCAACTCTTTGAGCTAGTTTTCGCTCTTGTTCAATAGAGACTGAAGAAGCATTTGGATAGCCAGCAAGATTATCGGCAAATCGATAAATTGATTTATTATGAGTTATTTTATCTAACCAAAACGATTGATTTACACTATCCAGATAAATAAAATCTACTTTTTCAAAACCATTTTTTTTTACTACTTCAATTGCATTGGGAAAAGTTAATTTATACCAATTTTTATATAACCATTTACTTCTTAGTAGAAATATATTATACGGCACCGCAATTGCTCCTGGGATATAAGTCCAAACCTTTTGATGATAATCCCATATTCCTCCCTTTTGATAGATTGAAAAACGATTAGAAAAACTATCATCGGCTGTATATAGTAAATGCAAAGGTGATATTGGATCTGATAAAAAAGCAACATGGTATCCAATGTTAACAAAACCTTTAGCAATTTGATGGCTTCCCACTTGAAAAGGCGATGACCAATAGTTTCGACATGCCATTAACATTTTTTTAGACATTTTGCATTTTTACCTTTTCATACGATATATTAAAGATTTTGATAGATTTTATCTAAACTTTTTGAAGTATTTTCAATATTATGTTGAGAAATTATATAGTTTCGATTTTCTGATATTAAATTATTCCAATCCATAGCGAAGAGCTTTTTGAATGCATTAACAAGTTGTTCTACTGAACGCTCTTGAACTAACAAATCTCGATTAATTTTTCCTAAAACATTAGGGATGTCACAATGGAGTGTGCTAATTATCGGCATACCAGATGCAGCCATCTCGATAATAGATACTGGTGCACCTCCCTCAGTATCACCATCTAAAGCAGTTACGCTCGGTGAGCAAAATATATGATTTTTATATGCTTCCTCAAATAATACATTACTAGGTTGAAATCCTATCATTTTAATTCGGTCTTTAATTTGATATTTTTCAATAATATTAATTATTTTTTTACGTTCAATTTTTGATCTTTTATCATTTAAAGAATCACCAATTATTGTGCATTTAATATTAATACCATCATTTATAAGATGTCCAATAGTCTCAAGTGCATAAGGTATTCCTTTTTTTTCTTTAAAAGTGCCTGAAATCAGAATATTTAATTCCGAATCTTTTACCCATTTTCTTGGTTGAAAAGAGATCTTATTTATTTCTATGCCTAGTGGCTGGATATTTATCTTTTCTTTTGGACAGCCTAATTGTTCAATACTAATTGCCATGTATGGACCTTCGCATAAAATCAAATCTGCCTTTTGAAATAATTCTTTAAATCGCTTTTTCCAAATAGGCTTTTGAGTTGGTAGCATATTAACATCGTATCCATAAAAGGTAACGATATGCTTAAGGTTATGTTTTTTAGCTAGGGATAGATCATACCAACCCCGATCACCAAAATGTGAATGCAAAATGATTGGTTGATGTTTTGTTACTGCTCTATCATAAATAAATGGATAGTTCTTAATTCTCAACTTTTTAAAAACCAAATTTAACCAAAATGCATATTTTTTCGAAGATCCATAGATAGGTATAAATGGAAAGTGCTCTAAATTATGAACATAATTTGCAAATACAATGGATTTGAAATTCTTTTGATATTTGATTTGGTTATAAACCCATGTCATTGTCATCGGCAGCCAGGTCGGCACTGAGTGAGCAATTATTGGCATTTCATTTTGATTAAACATTTTGAAACTAAACTTTACAAATCTAATTGCTTAATCTCTCGAATATGTTGCTTCCGCAAAGTAAAATTTAAACTAAAATATATAATTACACCTATTAGAATTTGTGAAAACANAATAATTCCATCTGATTGATTAATGATTACAGGTATTATTGCCACAATAATAGCCATTAGTATCGATATACCTAATGTTGGAAAAATAGCCAATAAATATTCCTTAAGACAAGGTCCTACCATCTTGCGAATTAAAATTAAATAATTTAAAAACGAATAAATAATATTGAGTATAAGTAATGATATAGTCACACCTATAACATCACCAAAATACAAACCCAAGTAGATACCAATAATTAGAGTAATCAAAACCATAACATTCCATTTAAATCCTAAATCCGCCCTACCCTTTGCTAATAACAACGAACCGATAGGATTGCCTATAGAGCGTAATATTGCTACAAAAGCTAGGATTTGAACTAATAAAACAACCGGGAGCCATTTATCTCCAAATACTANAGGAACAAAATAAGGAGCAACAACTGCTAATCCGATTAATAGAGGGATATTAATAAAACATAAAAGTTTAATGGTTAATAAATATCCATTTTTTAACCTTTCAATATTAAACTGAATTTTAGAAAAGAAAGGAAATGCAACCCGAGTCAAAATTTGGTTTATCTTTAAAATAGGTTGGATAACTAGATTGTATGCNAAGTTATAAAATCCTAGTGCTTGAGTCCCCAATAAATACCCCAATTAAAAATTGGTCAAGATGTGAAATTATAAAATTAATGCTTTTTTCCCCCATTTGATAAAATCCAAACCTGAGATATCCATCTAAATCTGAGTATTTAAATCGTAAGCAGGGTCGCCATTTTTTCCAGCCAATATAAGCAAACATTATTGATTTAATTATTGAATTGCCAATTTGTCCCCAGATTAGGGAAAAAACACCTTGTCCACTCAAGGCTGCAATAATTGCAATCATGGTTCCAAAGAATGCTGCAATTATTTCTACAATTGAAAGAGTCTTAAACTGTAAATATTTTTGTAGAAGTATTTGAAATTGCTGACCAAACGCTGTTGTGATAATTACAATTATTGCCCAATACATTAAATCTGATAATCGAGGCTCATCGAAAATTTTTACCACAATTGGAATTAATATCAATAACAATAAATAAACTATGATTCCTGCAAATATATTTAACCAATATAGTGAAGAAAGTTGTTCTTTGGTAATATCTTGGCGGTGAATAATAGCATTGCTTATTCCCATATCTGCATATGCTTGGGCAAAACCAATGACAACTAATATCATAGCCATCAATCCAAAGTCTTCTGGAGAAAGTATATTCGCAAGAATTGCTAGTTGAAGAAATTGCAATCCTGTAGTGATAGCCGTTGAAAAACTAGTCCATTTAACTCCAAAAGGTGCAGAGTTTTTATGAGACATTCTTTTTTTATTTTTCTAACACTAAGATAAAAAGGTTGACATGAATATCTTCTCTAAATAAATTCACAATGTATCTAATAATTTTATATAGAAAATAGGCACCAATGAATTTTGGTATTGAATGTTTTTTTAAAAAACCCAAAAGCCTGGTTTTTTCACAATCGATAATTTTCAATTTTAATTTGGGATTCTTTTTTTCAATACAATGGATAAATTTTTTAATTTTTGTTTTGGTTACATATTGGATAGTATCTAATCCCTTAGTTGGTCTACCAATCATTTGTAAGTAAATTTTAGCAATTCTTTTTGGAAACAATGGCAACCAAGGTATTCGATAATGTCCTTCAAAAGTCCCAAGGTAGTCTGGGCACTGAATATGTATTCCTCCAAGCGCTTTTGTTACTCTCAACATTTCAGAAATTACTTGTTTGGGATTTTGAACATGTTCCAAAGTTTGATATGTGGAAACACAATCAAAACTATTATCAGGAAATGGCAAATATTCCCCTACCCCTTTATAGAATTTGCTCAAATATTCAGGTGGATATTTATATTCTTTTATCTTCATTGCAATAACAGTATGCTTCCACTCTTCGGGGTCTATTCCGTAAACATCATATCCATTGAGTAAACCGTAGAAGACAGCAGTACCACATCCTGATGCCAAGTCTAATATTTTTTTTGCATCAGGTAAAAAAAAATTAATATCTTTAAATCTTTGTTGGGAACTACATATATCATTCATCCATGTATTGACAATCTGTTCAATAACTTTTTCATTTGTAAAACCATAATTTGTTTTTGCTTCTGTAGTAAAACTTTGCTTCAAAAAATCCCTTGCCTTCATTTTTTTCTACAACAACCATATACATCCAGGTCCACTGCTCGGTTTTATCAATTTTATCTAAAAGATAACTTATACCTTGTATTATTAGCCCAATTACAGGAATAATTGGTATATATTGCAAAAAACCCCGATTTAATCTATAAATGTTATATACAAATAATTGCCCAAAAGTTACCCAAAANCCAGATAGAGCCTTTAATTCCAGAATTTCAAAACCAGTTTTTTCAAATAGATATTTAATACCAAATTTACTATACCGATAAAAGTCTCGTGGTTCTTCATGTAAATGCCAAATAAACGGAATACTGTATACTGCAATTCCTCCTTTTTTCAATATCCGAAAGCATTCATACAATGCTTGTTCAGGTTCTTCAATATGTTCAAATACAGCAGTACAAAGAGCACAATCAAAAGAACCATCTTCAGTAGGTATCTCATATACTGTTCCTAAAAGATCTATATTTTTTTTACTATGAAAAGTCGCTTCATGATCAACACCAATATGTTCTGTTACATAAGGTTTAAGTAAATCATAATAAGGCTTTGTTCCGCAGCCTATATCCAATAATCTTCCTTTAAGCCAGTTAGATGCGAAATAAACTAATTGCCTATCATGGATATTATTGATAAGTAAATTTCTTGTATCTTTTACCATCCAAAATTCCTCAAAAGAATTTTTGTCCTATTAATGGTTTATTCAGATATANCCACTTATTGACTGGTAAAATAAATTTCCAATATTTAAAAGAGNGAATAACAATATATAGATTATGATCTATTGTTGCCACAACTATCCCACTATCGTTTATGTCAATAATAGTGCCAGGTTCTATTTTGACATTATTTGTTATATTACGATTTTTATCCACAATACTAGCGCGATTAATATTCATTTTTTTTTCTTTAAAAAAGCAGAAAGCTCTTTCTGTTCGTATTAAATTGTAAATATTTTTACACGAAGTAATATTCCAAAAAATACGTCGATGCACATCCCTATCATTTCTAAAATAGGATATATTATTTGGATTTTGTTTAATTGGTTTAGCTCCTTGTGAATTCAAGAAACTATGTACTTTTTTTACTAATTGTGGAGTTTCATTTATCATTTTTTTACAATAATCATTGTAATAATAGTCTTCAATCGGAAAGGATATTTGAGCAATAATATCGCCATCATCAATATTCTCAGTCATAAAATGAGCTGAAATACCACCTGTTGTTTCCCCAGATGCAATACTCCAAAAATGTGGATGAGCTCCTCTACATCTTGGTAAAAGAGAGGGATGAAAGTTGATAGCCCCTATTTTTCCAAGAGATAATAAAGCTTTACTAAAAATTTGAGGATATGCTGCTGATAGAATAATATCAATTTCAAATTCTGAAATGTCTTTAACAAAATTTACTTCATTAACATCATATACCCTTATAAGTGTTACATNATNAGCGAAACAAACAGCTTCAATTGATNTATCTTTATTGTTTGTAAATGTATTTATCATGATAATTAGACTTTTTTTAAAAAATCTAATTACATTTTTTATGAATTTTGTAAATTCACTGGAATTATANTTTTTTCCATTTAATATTTGATAAAAGTTTTCCCATCTTTTGTTTGTAGCAACGATTACAGCAGATACTTGAAATCTTGATAAAATAGGTTCAATATGAGCTATCCCATATTGAGACTTATGACCACAAAAAAATATAGTTTTTAAACCCATTATTAAATTTTTCTTTTTACTGTATTAATTACATTTTCCACTTTCACATCAATTTAATTCGTTGACAATGCTAATCTAATATTTTAGGATAAAATTGTATTGCAAAAGAAAGTCTATTACATACCTAACTAATGTTTGTTGGTAATTCAATTTCTTAGAGAATTAAATATTACACCCCAATTCCAGTATTATTTTTGGACATAGAATTTGGTGGAAATATTTAATCAAAAAAATTTACTTAATGTACAAAAATAAATATCATCTTTCGTAATATTCAAACCATAGCGACACCTATCTTCATTTTCAAATTGTTCTAAAAAAGGAATAATCTTCACATTAAATCCAGCCTCTTCTAAACGCTCTTTGTAATCATAACCGTAGACGCGAACATGATCTGCTTGACCAAAAAGCCGTTCTCTTTCCTGATGATCAGTTATATTGGGATCTTCAAAAGTCTGTTCTGCATCAATAGGTACTTGCAAAATTGCCCACCCTTTTGGATGCAACACTCTAGCTAATTCTTGCATCGCTTTTCTATCATCTGGAACATGTTCTAAAACATGCGAACAATAAATTACATCAAAACTATTATCAGGTTACTGAATATTAGTAATATCCATTTCTACCATTGCCCGATTCTTTAAATCGGCTGTTATATAGTCAATATGTGACATTTTTATCAGCTTTTCAAAAAAACAATGTTCAGGTGCGATATGTAGCATTTTTTTTCTACAATCTGAAAACAAGTCAGTTTCATTTTTTAAATATAACCAGATCATACGATGCCTTTCTAATGAACGACATACTGGACATAATGCATTGGGTCTGGGATTTACACCCATAGGCAAAAATGATTTTAAAGAAGCTTCACACACAGGACACCAACAACCTTCCCCATGGTATAGAATTTTTTTTAAAGAATGTGAAAAAGAATTTAGTAAAAAATTTGAAAACAAAGACATATAGATTATTAATTTTTTTTATTCAGGGAATTGAGGTTGATATTTATTTTAAAGATCCTAAAATTTTTAATCAATAAAATAAATAATCTGTTAGATTAAAATATTTTGCACAGTAACAATTACATCATTTACTTCTTCATCAGTTAATTTCGCCGATAAAGGTAAGCTAACAGTCTGACGTCCAAATTTCATAGCATAGGGATAATCTTCAGGTTTCCAACCAAAGGTCTTTTGGTAGTAAGGATGTTCAGGGATACTTAAATAATGAACACCGACACCAATTTTATGTGAATTCATGGCATTAAGAAAGTCATCTCTACTGATTCCTGATTTTAATNTATCTACTTGAATAGTATAGAGGTGATAAGCGTGTCGAGTGTTTATTTCTGGTACTGGAGGTAAACCAATAGGTAAATTTGCGAAAGCTTGATTATATTTTCCCCATATTTCCTGCCGGCGTTGCCAATATTTTTCGATTTTATACAATTGATGAAGACCGATAGCTGCTTGTAAATCCATCATATTATATTTATACCCACATTCCAATACATAGTAATGTTTATATCCATCATCCGCAAAACGATTCCATGCATCTTTGCTCATACCGTGTAAAGCCAGCATTTTGATTCGAGCAGCGTCTTCTTCAGATTTAATTATTACCATCCCCCCTTCACCAGTTATGATATTTTTAGTAACATAAAAACTGAAGCAACCAAAGTCACCAAATGTACCTGTCTTTTGACCTTGATATTCGGTTTCAATAGCATGTGCACAATCTTCAATTATTTTTAAATTATGACATTGAGAGATATTACCCAATTTAACCATATCACAAGGTCTCCCGGCAAAATGAACCGGCAAAATAGCTTTTGTTTTTGAAGTTATTTTTGATTCTATCTTTTCAGGATCAATATTTAATGTTTTTGGATCAATATCTACTAATACAGGAGTAGCTCCCGAATGAATAATACTATTAATCGAAGCACAAAAAGTCATTGGTGTAGTAATTACTTCGTCACCAGGCTGAATTCCTGCGGTAATAATACTTAAATGTAAGGCAGCTGTACAAGAATTTAATGCAATTGNATTTTTNNCNCCTTTGTATAAAGCAAAATCACTTTCAAATTTAGCAACTTTAGGACCGGTTCCAAGCCAACCCGATTTCATACAATCGATTACTTCTTGAATTTCAGCATTTTCAATTACTGGAGAACCAAAGACAAGATATGAATCTCTTTTTAAATGATAGGTCATATATATCAATAAGAGAATATATTTATATTATTCCCTAAAAGCTTTTCAAATATTAAATTAAATTTAGATAACAACATTTTGAAATTAAACAAATTATCCTCAATCATATAAAAATCTCAAACTAATTTTTTTAACTTTTGAATTATGTTTCTAATTGATGCAGCTTGTTCAAATTCTAATTTGTTTGCATGATCGAACATTTTAGCTTCAAGCTCTGCAATTTGCTTTTCTAAATTACCATGCAGATCAATTTTCAGATTGGATTTTCGGGTCATTTCCGAAATATTATTTAGTTCTTCAATTTCTTTATCATATACCCCATCGATAATTTCAACTACTTTTTTTGATATGGTTTTTGGGGTAATATTATTTTTTTGGTTATAAGCCGTTTGTTTGTTTCGACGACGGTTTGTTTCAGCTATTGCTTTGTTTATTGAGTTGGTTAATTTATCCGCATAAAGAATGGCTTTGCCATTAATGTTTCTGGCAGCTCTGCCAATAGTTTGGATTAAGGATCTTTCAGAGCGTAAAAAACCTTCTTTATCAGCATCCAAAATCGCCACAAGGGATACTTCCGGAATATCTAATCCCTCACGAAGTAAATTTATTCCGACTAAAACATCAAAAACTCCAAGTCTTAAATCGCGAATAATTTCTACTCTCTCAACCGTATCAATATCAGAATGAAGGTAGCGAACTTTAATCGAATTTTCATTTAAGTATTCAGTAAGAACTTCTGCCATTTTTTTAGTTAATGTAGTTACCAATACTCGTTCACCTCTATTTATCCGAATTCGGCATTGTTCCAATAAATCATCTACTTGAGTTGTCGCGGATTTTATTTCAACTTCTGGATCAATCAAGCCAGTAGGTCTAACAACTTGTTCAATAACTTGGGCTTGGTGTTTTTGCTCATAATCAGCTGGAGTTGCTGAAACAAATATTGTTTGCGGCATAATTTTTTCAAATTCCGAAAATGATAATGGCCGATTATCAAGAGCCGATGGCAGACGAAAACCAAAATTAACTAAGTTTTCTTTACGAGAGCGATCACCATTATACATTCCACCAACCTGAGGAATCGTAACATGACTTTCATCAATGAATAATAATGCATCAGTAGGGAGATAATCCATTAATGTCGGTGGTGGTTCNCCAATTTCTCTACCGGATAAATGACGGGAATAGTTTTCAATACCTTTGCAAAATCCGGTTTCAACTAACATTTCTAAATCGAACCTAGTTCTTTGTTCTAATCTTTGGGCTTCTACCAGCCGATGATCTTGATAAAAATAGTTCTTTCTATCTTCTAATTCAATTTTAACTTTATCTATTGCTTTTAAAATATTNTCACGGGGTTGAACATAATGCGATGATGGGAAAATCGTAAAACGAGAAATTCTTGAATTCACTTTTCCAGTTAAAGGATCAAATAGTAGTAGATTTTCAATCTCGTCATCAAACATAATTACCCGAACCGCCATTTCTGCGTTCTCCGCGGGAAAAATATCAAAGGTTTCTCCGCGAACTCGAAATTTACTTCGATNAAACTCCATATCACCACGGGTATATTGCATTTCAATTAATCTTTTAATCAACTGTCTTTGATCAATCCGATCACCTTCCCGCAAATGCAAAATCATCGAGTGATAATCAACCGGATCGCCAATTCCATAGATACAAGAAACAGTTGCTACAATTACGCAATCGCGTCTTTCTAATAAACTTTTTGTGGCTGAAAGTCGCATTTGTTCTATATGGTCATTAATACTTGAATCTTTTTCGATAAATAAATCCCGATGAGGAACATATGCTTCCGGTTGATAGTAATCGTAATATGAAACAAAATACTCTACAGCGTTTTCAGGAAAATATTCTCTGAATTCAGAATATAACTGAGCCGCTAATGTTTTGTTATGCGCTAAAACTAATGTCGGACGATTTAATTTGGCAATAACATTTGCCATAGTATAGGTTTTACCGGAACCGGTTACCCCAAGTAATGTTTGATACATTAAACCATCATCAATACCTTCAACAATTTTGGCTATGGCTTCAGGCTGATCCCCTGATGGTTGATAGAGACTTGATAATTTAAAAATATTTGAATTTTTTGTAAGTAATTGATCTTCTTCTATTATTGCCGATACCACTATTTACTGAATAATTAGCTGTTTTTTTCAAATATTTTAATTTGATCTTCTACTTTTTTGATTTGTTCTTGACAATATTGAATAAGTTTTGAGCCGCGTTTAAATGCTTCGAGGGAATTTTCTAAAGCTAGATCGCCTTGTTCCATTTTTTCAATTATTGAATCTAATTCCGCCATAGCTCCTTCAAAATTTTTTGGTTCTTTATTTACTTGTTTATTCATTTTAAATATGACTATGTATTAAGTAAAAATTCCATCAATGCATTTTGTGCCCACATTCGATTTTCGGCTTCCTCCCACACCAAGCTTTGTTTGGACTCTAGCACTTTTTCGCTTACTTCTAATTCTCGGTAAGCAGGTAGACAATGCATAAATACAGCTTTGGGTTTGGCTAAATTCATAATTTGGGAATTTACTTGCCATTTTTTAAATTTATTCTTCGCACTTTTTCGTGTTTTCTCAAAACCCATACTAATCCAAGTATCAGTAATTATCAAATCAGCATTTTTAGCGGCAATTTTGGGATCTTCAATATATTTAATTGGATAATCTTTCCAGTTTGTCCATTCTTTTTTACTGAAATTAAAATCCGGGGGTGAAGAAATAATAAAATTAAATTTCAACAGCATTGCTGCTTCTACCCAAGATCTGCATACATTATTAGCATCACCCAACCATACTACCGTTTTATCTTTTAATGATGCGGAACCTAGATACTCCTGCCAAGTTTGTATATCCGCCAATACTTGGCAGGGATGGTGTTCATCGGTCAGAGCATTTACAACTGGAACTTGAGAATATTTTGCAAATTCATTAATGGTTTTTTGACTATAAGTTCTGATAACAACCATCTGAACATAGCGAGACATTACCCTTGCAATGTCCTTTATTGGTTCACCTCGATTTAAATGAGTATCAGTGCTTGATAAGACAATTGAATTTCCGCCAAGCATCGAAATTCCAGCTTGAAAAGAAATTAGAGTTCGTGTTGATGGTTTTTCAAAAAATAAAATAACAGATTTGTTGGCAAGTGGTTTTTTATTTAATTTGCGATTTTTGTTAAAAATTTTTTTTTGATTCCCAGCCTTTTTTATAATATTTACAATCTCTTTTTCAGAAAGATCAGAAAGCTTTAGGATATTTCTAGACATTTGCTAACCTATTAACCGATTAATGCTATTACATAATCTATCAACTAAATCAATAGCATTTTCCTTACNTAAAATTAATGGCGGCAAAATTCTAATTATTTTTTGACTTACAACATTTGTTAATAAATATTCCTGTAAAGCGATTTTTGGTAAATCGATAATTGGTTCATTCCATTCTACACCTAACATTAACCCTTGTCCGCGAATATTGATTTTTTGTTGATCTCCTGCAATGGGGATTAATTTATTAATTAATTGTTCAACCAAAATATTACTTGTTTCAGTAACATTGGAGAATAAATCTTCATCAATTATTGTATTAATTACCGCTAATGCTGCACTACAAACTAATGGATTGCCGCCATAAGTAGTTCCATGACTGCCGGGTTCTAATAAACCCGCTGCTCTTTTAGAAGTTAAACAAGCGCCAATTGGAACTCCTCCACCTAATCCTTTAGCAATAGTTAAAACATCCGGTTGAATCTGATAATGTAAAAAGGCAAACCACTTACCGGTTCTGGCAATACCACATTGGACTTCATCTAACATCAATAAAGTTTCATGTTGATCACATAAATTTTGAAGTTCTTGTAAAAATTCTTGGGAAATAGTATTGATGCCTCCTTCACCTTGAATGGGTTCAATTAATACCGCTGAAATTTCCGAATTAGAATCAAAGACATTATGAAGTGCATTAATGTCATTGATTGGAATTCTTATAAAACCCCCAACTAATGGTTCAAAACCTTTTTGAATTTTTTTGTTACCAGTTGCCGACAAAGTTGCCATGGTACGACCATGAAAAGCATTTTCCAAAACCACAATTTGCGGTTTTTGATATTTTTTTATATTCCCCCATAATCGTGAAATTTTAATTGCAGCCTCATTTGCTTCAGCACCGCTATTACAGAAAAAAACTTCCTGCATGAGCAAATTCTGCCAGCTTAGTTGCCAATATTTCCTGAGATTCAATTCTATAAAGATTTGAGGTATGAATTAATTTACTTGATTGCTCGATTATTGCATTAACTAGTTTTGGATGTGAATGACCTAAAGTATTTACTGCAATCCCCGAAACCCCGTCTAAATACTTATTACCTTGTTCATCGTAGAGCCAAACTCCTTCACCATGAGTGAAAGAAATTGGCAGTCGGTTATAGGTATTGGCGATCATTATTTATTAATTGGAGTTGAATTAAAAAGTTACAAGTATATTCAACAATGATTTTTGATTTCTCATATTTATTAAGGTTAAGTAAAGAATTGCATGTTCAACTAGTTGAAATACGATTTATGGTATTTGTACATAATTTATTCAAAGTTCCATATATTGCACCTTCGTCATTATCAAATTTAAATTGAAAATGCTCTTTCAATAATTTTAATGTTAATTTTTCCGGGAACA
>Ga0049116_10000190_pt1 | contig 13751 bp, 12 predicted proteins | sample WorMetvacBELIZE2_FD_55049 | JGI IMG/M metagenome (GOLD analysis project Ga0049116, IMG submission 55049) | Marine gutless worms symbiont microbial communities from Max Planck institute for Marine Microbiology, Germany - Olavius vacuus BELIZE.2 | ecosystem: Host-associated > Annelida > Digestive...
CTTTGTGATGTTTGAACACGAAATTGATTATGATCCTGCAAGAGAAGGTTTCTTTGAGAAAGTCTTAATTTGTCCCTGGAATTTTTAATGCAAAGACTTGGTTATGAGCCAGATATGAACCAAATTCACAAAAGCTAAATAAGGAACGATCAGGTGGATTGGATATGGTCTCTACCTCCGTGAACGCGTACTCATGAGCTTTTAACCTTTAGTACGCCTTACAAAAATTCTTTGTAAAATTACATGTTCATCACCACCCTGGGGGTGAATTCTACTTATGAGCGGCCTTATGAATGGGAGGCCTATCAGGTGGAGTCATATATAAAGCAAGACAAAATCATCTGCTCCGACCTTCTCAGCAGAAGTTTAACTGATGAATTTCTCAGAAAAGATTTAAAATAGAAGGGGTTTGTGACTGTGAAGAGGCGGTTTAGATTTTTTCGAACGAGCTGTATGACGAGAATTAAGATTGAGGTTCAATTGAGATTGAAACCGAGTTGTTTTCACTTTCCCAAGGCGGCAAATATGATAAGGTGTGCATAAAAGAGTCAAAAAGTAGATCCCTCAACCTGGATAAGCACAACAAATTGTTGAAACGATGAACGGATCTTTAAGTTTTTTACATGAAAAATGACCAAAATTTTTTAAACTTCGAGCTCATTTTTTTAAAATAACTAGACTGTTCTGAATGAAACCAGATGGTTAGAGGTTGTGTAACGGTTTCCCAGGAAGGTTACGCAACGGCCTCAAGTTTAGCGATGAGGATTTTATTCAACAAATGTTGTCCCATTTCTTCAGTGGTAGGTGCGAAATCGGATGACCAAAAAGAGGAGGTCCAAGGGGCTGGCCTTAGATTCCCCCATTCATTCAGGATATATTTTGTCTTAAATTTACGCTCAAGCGATTCTTTCTCGGTGACCTCCAACTTGTTTTCCCATACTTCGTCCCACACCTTGTCAAACTCAAAAATCACCTTAAACCCTTCTGTGGTTAATGAGGTCTTTAACCTTGGACAAGAATACAACATCATTGTTGCGTTTGAAAGAGGTGTTGATAACCCCTTGGATTCGAACTCCTCTTGCAATATCTTGTTCCACCCTTCTGATGTTCGGGCCATTATATTTCTTCCCCCCTCTTGTTTGAAGAAGGGCCAACAAAGTTTCATGCTGGCGTTTGCCCCCGATTCTAAAGTTTGACGCATTGAGTCAGAGACTGAGGGGGTTCTTGATTCTTCCAATAGACCCAACCATAAATCTGCAGAAATCGCTCCCAACAGAGAACGTCCAAAATCACTATTCCAATCCAATGAGTTATTCTCTAGCTGATTGAGGAATTCGTCTGGGTTGATTCCACGAGAAGTCAGGTCATTTTCCAATTCTTTCCGATAACCATAAAATAATCGATCGCGGAGTCTAAGAAGAGCTCCTTTCTCCATATTGCGATATAGATTTGGCAGGTTTTCTCTTAAAGGTTTCACCAGATTCGACAAATCCTGCCATAGATGTGGAGGAACCGTCTGCAATAGAGAACGTCCAATATCGGACTTCCAGTCCAATGGATGGTTCTCTAACTTATCCAGGTGTTCCTTCACATTGGTGATATCGTGCGCGGTCAGTAACCTTTCAAGTGTTTCCCGATATTCAAGAAAAGATTGACGCGCCTGACTGAAACGAATCCCCTCTTTCACATTGTGATGTAGATATGGCATGTTCCTTAAAGGTTCTACCAAATTTGATAGCTCTTGCCATAGGTGTAGGGGAATCGCTTGTAACAGAGAGAGCCCAACATCGGAACTCCAATCCAGTGAATGATTCTCTAGCTGACTCAGACACTCTTTGAAACTGGTGTTGTTGTGCTCGAATAGCGGCTCTTCGGGTTTTTCTCGATATTGGTGAAGCAGTTGACACATCTGACCCAGGCGGATGCCTTCTTCTATGTTTTGGTGCACGTAGGGGAGGGGCAAACCTTCTATTGCTCCCAGTAGATCGTGCCATAGAGAAGGAGAAAAAGAGAGTTGTAGTTGCTGCCCAAGGTCAGAATCCCAAATAGGCTGCTTGCTCCCTAAATGGTGCAAGAACGCCTTCAGGCTGACCGCATGACTGGACAGCGCCTGTATGAGTTGCTCTTCGAGGGCCTGATTTTCAACCAAGAGGGATAACAGAAGGCCGAAGAAGGGTTCTGTACGGTCATTCATCTCGCAGAGCCAAATATGGTTGGGGTTGTCTCTGCTCTGATTAGAACACCTTTTCAAAAGGTCGCCCCAATCTTCATTGAAGTCAAGTAGGAGCATTTCCTTACCCTCCCTGATCTTCAAAGTTTTGAACTGCGGGCAGGAATATTTCAAGAGTTTGTCGTCGAGAGGACACCCATACTTTTGTTGCAGGGTATAGGCCCATTCCCTAAATGTAGATAGATCGCTATTTTCTGCTTCCTCTCGGCTGGGGAGAGACCAGCTGAGATTCAAGCTGAGATTGGCACCCTTCTCTATGTTTCGGTACACTTCTGGGGGAACAGAGAATGTGTTTGACTTTTCTAACAATTGCAACCACCAGCCTGGGGGAATGAGGGTCAATAGGGCTTGTCCAGTGGGGGAGTTCCAATCAGGCTGATCGCTTACAAAATGTTCTATACATTCTGTTTGTCCTATTTTTTCCTTGAACTCAAGGGTTTGCCATTGATCTCGATTCTCTTCTAAGAGATGAGAAAAGAGGGCATGTAGTCCACCTACTTCTTCCTTCTGTCCTCGGTCGAGAGGTTCGCTTGACGCATCTGGGACTGCTTCCAGTTTGGGTTCATCCTGGCGACAGGGTTCCTTTAAGCTTTGTCGATTAACGGCAGGGTTTGAACTCTCTTCTTTTTTGTATGAATTATCTGAAAATAAGTGAATTATATCTAAAAAAAGTTTGCTGAGAATCAGATAAGAGACAAGGCTTTCATGAAAGCGAGTCAGTTTATCAAACATCCCCTTGATGAGTGTCAAAATCCCCGAAAACATCTCATAAATTTCAAGATGTTCTTCTATTTGTTTGTTCGACCTCTCTGCTATGAGCAAATTTGCTTTAGCGCCAAGAAACCTGTAATGAATGGATCCCATTGGATACAAAACTAAAAACCGAACTATTTTATTGATTAATCCTCACAATTCTCATTATAAGTAAAAAAGCTTTTCAATAAAAAATAAATTACATGCTTTTGTTTCAAACAGTTAATTATTAGCGAGTTAAAAAGTAGAATAAGGAAGAATGAAGGGGATTTACATAGCCTAACATAAAGACTTGGGAATGGTAGGGCCCTCCTCCGAAAATAGTTGCACAATTAAAGACCGTTGCATAACCCTTGGTTAACCAACTTAATGTGAAAAACCATGAGAATTCAGGCGAATAGCCCAAAATTTACAGCATAAGCAAGGTTTTTATTATAAATTGCTTATACATATTTTCTTCTTTTCTATTTTCGTTGTGCCACATGGTTTGGTGATCAACGACAAACTCTAAGGGAGGTTATGCAACGGTCTTGATTTAAGGATATGTTCAGGTCACATCCCTTCTAGTGTGCTTCGTGAAATACCCCCATAGGGCACACTCCTCCCGTGCGAGTAAGTTTCCCTTGAGCAGGGGTTAGATGATTTCGAAGGAGGTGTGCTTAGCCGGCTGCGTCACCTGTTTGATCGAAATCGAGAGGATGTGAATGGGAGGGGGGGACTGAAACATTGCCTCCAGGAGCGCAAGAGCCTCCCCCTCTGTCCCAGTAATGCAGAGTTCGACAGTACCGTCTGACAGATTGCGTACAAACCCATTTACCCCCAGCCGATCAGCATGCTGCTTAGCTGTTGCGCGAAAACAGACTCTCTGTACTTGGCCAACAACGGTATAATAGCGAGACAACCTCTTGAGCTTATCAGATGGCATGAAACCCTTCCTATTTGGGGATGCATCCCTTAAGTGTCTTCCGTTTTGCTTCTCCGGCTTCTTGCGCCAATTGCGTAGCACAAGCCGATTTTAGAGGATAGGTGATTTGATCCCAATGATATTTCTCAATCATCGAACGAACGATGTCGATGTCCAACGTATGATTGATCGCCATCCGCAATGTTTTGGCTCCACTACACTCCTTCAAATACCAGTTGGCGACGCGGCGTAAGCTTGCGAGCGCCATGGCGGGGTGGGCGTAATAGGAGGTGATCTCATCGAGGTGTTGTAGTAAAGATTGCTTTAAGGTGAATCCAGATCGGTGAAGAGGGGGTTGTTTCTCTGCTTTCCTTCTAATCTCTTCAGCAATCCAAGGCTGCCCTATGACCCCTCTCGCAACAGAAATGCCATCACAGTTTGTCCGCTGCAACATGGCAATACCCGCTTGCGCGTCGAAAATGTCGCCATTCCCGAACACCTTGATTTTTTTGGCCACGGAACGGCATGCTTTTATGTAATCCCAATTCGCGGGGCCCTTATACTTTTGGGTACGAGTCCGGCCATGAATTGTGATAGCTTGGGCTCCGGCCTGTTCGGCTATCGAGGTGATGAGAGGGCTATTGATCGAGGAGAGATCCCACCCTGCACGAATCTTGACGGTGACGGGAATGTTGACCGATGCGGCCATATTGGCTAAGATGTCGCCAATCAACTTCGGCTGTTGCAACAGTTTAGACCCGCTCTGGCTTCTGACGACCTTATTGACGGGGCAGCCGCAGTTTAGGTCCACGGTGTCAAATCCAAGCGACTCGATAATCCTAGCGGCAGAACCCGCACACTGGGGAGAAGAACCGAAAATTTGCGCACCAATGGGCCTCATCGTGTGATGGTAGTCCAGCAGGTGATAGGTCGATGGTCGATGTTTGAGCAATGCTTCCATCCTAACCATTTCACAATAGATCAATCCTGGTTGAAATCGGGAGGCTATCTGACGAAATGGGTAGTCCGAAAAGCCCGATAAGGGAGAATACACAACATTTGAGGAGAGCCACAGCTTGCCCAATCTCAGAGGGCGAATGAGAGAAGTAAGGGATGCGGGTGGTGTCACATTCTAGCCAATATTTTGGTGATCAATTGATCTAACAGGGTTAATAAAACTAAGCCGACCAAAAAACTGAGATCTAAAACCTTTCCCCTAAGGAAAGGCATATAGCGATGAAATAGGTGAAGATAGGGGTCGGTATAATGTTGAATAAAACGTGTAAGGGGCGAAGAATGGAGAGAGGGAAACCAGGAAAGGAGGGCTCTTAGTGAGAGTAAGATAAGGTAACAAAGACAGAAAAGGTGAGCAAAATAGAGAAAGTAACGCATATCAACCAGGAGGATAACAATTTGCTGTTTAAGAGAAAAGGGAGAAATGGTAAAGTGGAGGCCGTTCGCGGATGATCATTTTTGACACGAGAGGGACATTCTACCCTTTTCGCCGAGTTGCGGTTGAAGGGGGCGCGGGCGAGGAGAGATGAGAATGAAGAAGATGGTAGTTGGCATAGAACAGGATGGAGGAGGGTTTTCCGCTGCATTTATCTCTGCGTGTAGGGGAAAATATATTGCCGATCGTCTAGAAACAGTCTCTACGCCTTCTTGTCTTTCGCTTTCTACATCCCACCTGATCGCGACTGGAGTGGAAGGTGGGGAGGTTTTAGTCCGTCATCTTTGTTTTCCCCTTAAAAAAAGGTCGGCCATAGAAAAAACCCTCCCCCTTCAATTGGAGTCGATCATTCATCAATCATTAGATCCCTTCATTGTTCGATCCCTTTATCAGCCTCAGGGTGCGCAGACCAAGGTGACCGCATTCATCATTGCTAAGAAGCGGGTAGAACATTTTTTGCGTCATCTCCCAGAAATCTCTCCAGATTGGATCTCCTGTCTTCCCGCAGCACTCTGCCGGTTTGGCCAGTGGACGTTTCCCTCCCTCCCCTCCTTTCTGATCTTTCATCTGGGGGAGAACCTCGCCTCCTTTGTGGGAGTGAAGGAACATTCTGTACATGCTTACCTCTCCCTTCCTATGGGGATGCATGACCTTACCTCAGCATATCAGGAAGGGAGAAAAAAAGAGGGGCAAGAAGTTTTTGCATGTGAGGAGGGGAACAATCCGCTCTCTTCCTGGGATAGGAAGCGAGATTCTTACTTTGCTCAGAAGTTTGACCAGTTCGTAAAAAAGGTAGACCATCTTTTCTGCGCTCTAACGAATGGGGAAGAAGATCTTCCCTACCCTTACCTGATCTGCACGGGGATGACTGATAGGGTGTGCTCTCTAGAGGCCGAACTGTTGGCTCTTCCCAGCGCGCCCCCAAATGGTCTGCCACAGGAGAGAATAGTGCAGGAAAACTTTCCCCTTCTCAAGCGCTATGCAGTCGCGATCGGATATGGATTAGAGGCTTGGAAAGATGACAGGAGCAGTGTCCAATTTTTGACCAAAGGGTTGGCGACAGAAAGGATGCTTGGCAAGATGAGGCGAAAATTCTTAAAGGGCGCTGCTCTATGTGCAGGGATCTTTCTTTCTCTCTGTATAGGGGCTTTGGTCGCCTTAAAGAGTAAATCCACTGGTTTGAGCCGGATGCTCGAGAACAAAGGGCCCCTTTCTGAACAGATGGTTGCCGAAAAGGGGAGCCGAATGCTTCCCCTTGACCAGAGGGTACGGAACTATGTCAGGGGGATCGATCGGCTAAGACGGGTCCATCCATATTTTGTCCCCCCTCCTTTGGTTTCTCATCTTCTCTCTTATCTGGAACATCATGGGACGTTGATGCAGGCCGTTCGAGAGAGCCAAGTAAGGGTGGAAGAATTGCACTATGCTTTAGTCGATTATCCTTCGGCGACAAACACTCAAGCCCGTTATGTAATCAGAGTAGAGTTGGTCTTGCATTCGCCTAATGAGGATTGGCCTCTTAAGTTGTACCAGGCCCTATCCAAGGGAGATCATTACATCGATTCCCGCAGCAAGGTTGAGTGGAGTAAAATCGGTGAAGGGCAGCATCGGATCATTTTCTTCGTCAACCCGTCGGCGGTGGGACATGTTTAGATTTTGGCACCGTTGTAAGGAAAGGTTGCGCTCTCTGAGATGGGTGCGGTGGCCTTATGTGGTGTGGGGGGGCTACTCTCTATGTTTATTGCCCTCTTTTGCGGTGCTCTTTCTTTTTTCTCTTCATTACTCTCGTTTGGAGGTATTAGAAAAGAGTATCAACACAGCCAAAGCGGAGAGTATGAAGGCGTTGCATCATCAAGAGGCACGCGCTCTCTTTCACAACCACTATCAAAACGTCAATGTAGCCCAGTTTCTTAAACGGCTGGAGGAGCAGCGATTTTTGTGCCGGGAGTGTCAAGAATTGTCTTTGCTCTCTCTCGATCCTGCATTTGCCAAATGCCAACGGTTAGTAGATCGCAACCAGGAGCTCTCTCCTGCAGAAAATCGGTTGAAGTTTGTCGAGGTCAAACAGGATCGATCTGCCCTGCTGCATGATCTAGACTATGCTCAAGGGAAGGATGTGGAGTTGAATGGTGAGGATCTCAGGGTGGTCCTGTCTCTGCTGGAGGGCTCTTCATCCCCCGTCGACCCATCTTCTCCATGGCCTCAGGTAGTCATTCGTTCTCTTTCGCTTCGTAGAAAAAGAGGGCGTGGAATGGAAAATTACCAGTTGCAGCTTGGCCTCATTTGTCGGGCCTCCTCCTTCGCTGAGGGGAATGTGGATAAGGGAGAGGGGGAACGGTGATGGGACAAAAAAGATGCATTATCTGGCTGGGGTTTATTTTTTTATCTATGATTTTCTCCGTAGGTTGCTCTCATCGTACAGAGAAGGCACTGGTAGCAATCTACATGGTGGATCGTAATGGGTTTAAGGAAACCATTAGCCATAAGGAGAGGTTATCCACCTATGAAAAAGTAGATTTTTTGATCGCTCAGCCCTACGCAGAGGTGACGAGAATCTACAATAGGAATGAACAGGGACAGACAAGGGCTTGCGTTACCTCCTATCACGAAAATGGGGAGCCTTGGCAATATCTGGAAGTTGTCAATGGCCGTGCCCGCGGTCTTTACAGGGAGTGGTACCAGAATGGGCAACTCTCTATTGAAGCCTTTGTTCTTGAAGGGCTGGGCCTTTTGCAGCCCGATGCTCATCTCTCCTGGGTCTTCGATGGTATAAGCCGGGCATGGGATCGCTCTGGGCAGTTATTGGCGGAGATATCCTACGTGAAGGGCTTGCTCGAAGGAGATTCTCTCTACTATCATCCCACTGGCCATTTGGCCAAAGTCATTCCCTACAAAAACCATCAAATCGAAGGGACTCTCATTCTCTATCACACAGATGGTGAAGAACGGGCAAGGATCCCCTTCGTGAATGGGATGAGGGAGGGAGAGGTGAGGGGCACGGAGCGGGGGAAGGAACCCAGTTATGTCGAACGGTATAAGAACGATCGTTTGATAGAGGCCACTTATTATAACCTGAACGGGAGGGTAGTTTCGGAAATCAGGGAAGGTGTAGGAAATCGACCTACTTTTGTCGATGGCCGATTGGCCACTCTGACCGAATATCATCGCGGCGTGCCTGAAGGCCTTGTAGAGATGAGAAATGAGGTGGGACAGGTGGTCCATCATTATACTCTCAAGGATGGGTGTAAACATGGGGAGGAGTGGTTCTATTTTCCCTGCGACGAAGAGAAGAGACCAAGACTCTGTCTCTCTTGGTGTCGAGGCATATTGCATGGAGTGGCCCGTTCTTGGTATGAGAATGGCTCCTTGGAAAGCCAACGAGAGATCTACGAAAATAAAAAGCAGGGGATTTCCTCCGCATGGTATAAGGATGGTTCTCTGATGTTAGTCGAGGAGTATGAACAGGATCTTCTTAAACAAGGAAAGTATATGCGCAAGGGAGATCTAAGCCAGGTTTCTGAAGTTCGAGATGGAGAAGGGGTGGTGACCATACATGATGGTGACGGGTTTTTTTTATCTCGCGCACATTATAGGGGTGGACGGCCAAAAGAAGATGCGTAAGCCTGCTTTTCGTTCCCACTTTTTGGACAGGCGGCATGTTCTCTCTCATGCGCGGCGACAGGCGGCACGGATCCATCTTCTTCGCTATCTTTATCCTTCGCTATCTTCTTTTCATTATATCCTTTCCTTCATCAGTACAGGGGAAGAAATCGACCTCTCCCTTCTTAACGCGCAACTAGCCAGAGAGGGGCGACTAGCATTGTTTTATTGTTTTAGGGAAGAAAAACGTCTTATTCCCTACCTCGTCGATGATCCCGAAAAACAGTTGCAGTCACACAGTCAATGGCAGATCCTTCAGCCCATCCCACATCGGTGTTCTCCCTTAGCATTGGATCATATCGGAGCCATTTTAGTGCCTGGACTTTGCTTTGATTTACACTATCATCGAATCGGGTATGGCCAAGGATATTATGACCGATTTTTACGCTCCTGTTCTGCCCCTCCTCGTTATGGCATTGCTTTTCATGAACAATTATCTCTGTGTAGGATACCTGTGGATTCTCATGATCAAGCCTTATCCAACCTCTTTTTTTTTTAATGCGATCATATTGTGCAGCAGAGGGTTGGCCATGAACGTTCATTGGGTAGAGAAATTGTAGCCATAAGACCGTTATTCGACGCACAAATAGCAAGCCTCTTCTTCTGTGCGCAAACGGGGATCATGAAAAACAATGACATTTCTTTTTTTTGTATTATCAGGATCTTTGACTGAGTAACTATAATAAAAAATTGGTCTGTTACGATAGAGGAAATGTTCGTCAAAAGATTGGTCATATCCTCTGATTTGAAGGCGCTTATAATTAATACAACGATGGTTGAGCTTCAATGGGAAAATATAATCAATTTTAGCCTCAGATGAAAACCCTTTATCACCGACGACACAAGCATTTTTTATTCCCGCCTCTTTGATCACAATCTTCAAACCTTAACCTCCTGAGGTGATCACAAAAAATGTTAATAATAAAGGTCCCTATTGTAGCTTCCTTTAAGTCATATCGCTGGTAACCAAATTGTGCAACATGGCACGAACGACAGGCTATGAAAAATTCGTTATCTCGTTCGCATATAACGGATTAGCCATAGGCTCCACATTCCTCACCTGACAATTCGCGATTTTATCCAAACATACCCTCCTGTCAAAGGTTGCACGATGGTTGTAAGCCTCCCATTTAAGACTACCCATAAGCAAAATCCGTTTCCAGGGTGGTGATAAGCATTTAATTTTACAAGGAATTTTTACAAGGCGCATCAAAAAAAAGACCGTTGCATAACTTCCCTTAAAGCTTGTCATTGATCACCAAGCCATGTGGTACAACGAAAATAGAAAATAGGAAAATATGTATAAGCAATTTGCAATGAAAAAACTTACTTAGATTGTAAATTTTGGGCTCTTCGTTTGAATTCCAATGGTTTTTCATATTAAGTCGGTCAATCCGAGGTTATGCAACGGTCTTAAAAAAGTTAAAAGCTCGTGAGCGAGCGCCCATAAAAGCTGGCGAATGAACGGGCTTGATGAAAATAGCAAAATTACAACCCTTTCATTTACAAATGTTTTCATTATTTGCTAGCAGTTATGCTCGTTGTCTAGCAAACCTTTCTGGCGACAATTCTCCCAATGATTCATGAGGCCTATCTTCATTATAGGATTTTAACCATTCGTGGGTTATCTCCTGCACTTCACACAAACTAAAAAACAAATTCATATCCAATACATCTTCGCGATACGTTCTATTGAACCTTTCAATAAAAGCGTTTTGAAAGGGCCTGCCAGTTTGTACGTAATGAACAAGCACTTGATGTTGTTCAGTCCACCCCTTAAATTCTACTGAAATAAATTCTGGTCCATTATCTACTCTGACTACATTTGGGTAATTTCCTCGTTCCAGAGTAACCCAGTCTAATAGTCGAGCGATCTGTTTCATAGGCAAAGAATAGTTTGGTTTGATTGATAGCCCTTCTCTATTATATTAAATATTTTAAACCTCCTGCTATTACGTACAACATCTGACATGAAGTCAATCGACTAAAAACGTTTGGGTTGATCGGCTAGACAAAAGGCTTAGCTTGCCCTAGTGGTAACCTTTTTTTCGGCTTGACGCGAATGTTTAATTTCAATTTACAATAAATTCGATAAACACGCTTGTGATTCCAAGGTTTTTTCTCTAATTTAACTTTTTTTCATCATCTTATCAAAGCCTCAACATATATGCAGTTCTGCAAGCGACATCAGGAATAGAGAAATCTCAAGATCATCAGCTTCCTTTTTTGATTTGTAGTACACCATAGTTTTGCTAACAGACATTAGTTTACAAGCACGACTAACACTAACGGTATGGAGTTGTTGCAGGCCAGAAATTCATTGGCGTCTGTGAGCCCTGGGAACTTTTTTCAAACACCTCCTTTAAAATTTTATTGTCCAAACTAATGTCCGCATACATTGTTCTTAATCTGCAATTTTCGACTTCAAGTTCTTTTAATCTTTTTAAATCATAAACCGTCATTCCATAATATTTGTTTTTTAGCTTGTAATATGTAGCTAATGATTTTTGATTATCATCGACAAAGATCTTTGGGTGAAATACCCGCAGCAGCTTCACTCAACATACCGATTATTTGGGCCTCACTTAACTTACTTTTCTTAATGTGTAGATCTCCTGTGCAAACACATTAACAGAAAAATTCTACTTACTCGCAGTCTTAATTTTAGGGGGGACATCTTTTAAAAGTGGTTGCAACTTTAGCAATCAATCCTGATTTCATACAAACGGCTATATTAAGACCATTGCATAACCTCTGATTGACCAACTTAATATGAAAAACCATTGGAATTCAAGCGAAGGGTCCAAAATTTACAGTCTATGTAAGTTTTTCATTATAAATCGCTTATACATATTTTCCTCTTTTTTATTTTCTTTGTGCCACATGGCTTGGTGATCAACGACAAGCTTTAAGGGGAGTTATGCAACAGTTTTATATTTCTTTTGTACCCTTACCAAAATTTAGTACGCGTTCACGGGGTGTGTGTCGTATGAATCTGCCCCTAATTTAACTGTTCAGCTATGGATTTATTTTCTTGAAAATCAACGCCTTATGTTTCTCTTTTTTGAGAAAACGTTGTAAAATTTTGTGCGCGTTTTGCTTTTTCGACCTGCGCAATAGTAAGCAAATAGTATGCAAAACATTACAAACAATTCTTCTTTGTGATGTTTAAATACGAAATTGATTACGATTTTACAGGAGAAGGTTTTTTTAAGAATATCTTAATTTGTCTTTGGAATTTTTAGCGCAAAGACTTGGCTATGAGCTAGATATGAACCAAATTCGCAAAAGCTAAATGAGGAGCGATCAGATGAATTGGATATAATCTCTACCCTTGTGAACGCGTACCCACCTTCGCTTGTTTGTCAGTAGCCACTTTTTTTGCTGTTTTGTTGTTAAAAATTTTTAAGTCCTTTTTCTACTGCTTCATCTCGTTCCTTTCATAGATTTGTCTTTGAAATAATCTGTGACGCTTCTACAAAACTGAATTCTTCTGCAATGAGTCCTTGTGCTTTCAATTGAGCGTTGAATTTTCTAAATAATTTAGCCAATCTTTTTTGCCCAATCTTAAATCTTAGGTGTGACAAATAGGTATGATCTGGAGTTTTTTCTAACAGAGAAAAACCGCAAAAAAATTTCCCCGAAACGTTTTCTCTAAGAAAACGCTCAAGTTCTCTATCGTTTAAATTTTCCATCCACTGTAACATGAAAGCCTTAAAGCCTGACTCAAAATGAACACCCTTACGACCTTTATTTTTACAAAATAGCACCTTCAAAAATGCACAATACGTAGCAATTTTCGATAAGGGTGATCTTTACACACTAAATCATCAATGGGTGTCTCAAACATATCTTGTTCCCGTTTTCGTATGGATTTAAACATAGTCTTTGTGCTCTGATTATGAACGAGTTATATCTCTCAAGCCCTTTTATTTTAAGTTGGTTTTGAAAAATTTTGTCGACATCTCCCATTTCTCAACAGGCCCAGCGAAGGGCCCAAATTTTACAGTCTAAAGTGAGCTTTTTCATCATAAATTGCTTAATGCATATGTTCCTCTTTTTTATTTTCGTTGTGTCACATGGCTTGGTGATCAACGACAAGCTCTAAGAGAAGTTATGCAACGGTCTTTTCCTATACCAAAGAGCCATAGCATGTAAATTTTTTATTTTCTTTTAGAAAATTTAACAAGGGCAACAAGAATTAAGACTAGATTAGTGCTATTTACTGATCGAAACCAGAAGAATAACGGCCTGGCCGAATATTTCAGATCGATTTGCAACCCTCGTGAATGCGTACTTACAATCAATTCTCTAAAACTTCAAATTTTTCGAGAGATAACGATGAGTGGCGTCTCTTCGGGGGGGTGTTGATCAAACCCAGGGATGAAGATTGGTCAGGCATGTTTTCTGTCGCCTATTTCGTTCGAGATGAAGTGCTCTTTCGCAAATGTGTGTGATTAAGCAGCTAGGTTATTAAAAAAGATTTTTTTAGTAGAAACGGATCTCTTTCGATTTAACGCTATGTTTGAGCCCATTTTCGTTTGAATTAGTGAAAGATTTAATGAGACAAGAAACGGGAAAGTCGCTGGTAATGAGTTTTTCAATAAGGAAAGGAATGGTTTGGGGAATTGAGCTTAAGGGAGCACATCCCAAATAAAGACTGTTGCATAACCTCTTCCTTATGAAGGTAGAGAACTGGTAAAATCTTTTCAGACATACGGAGAACCGAAAGCAAGGAGATATAAAATGTCATT
>Ga0049116_10000192_pt1 | contig 13678 bp, 9 predicted proteins | sample WorMetvacBELIZE2_FD_55049 | JGI IMG/M metagenome (GOLD analysis project Ga0049116, IMG submission 55049) | Marine gutless worms symbiont microbial communities from Max Planck institute for Marine Microbiology, Germany - Olavius vacuus BELIZE.2 | ecosystem: Host-associated > Annelida > Digestive...
GAAATTAAGCCACAGGCCATTGAGTGGGCGTTTACAGAAGCTGCAGGTAGAAAGTTTCAGGTTAGTACCGACAACTTAAATGGCGCAGAGCCTGACAGAGAGGGCTTTACCAAAAACGTAGCGGCTCAGCTTGAAAGCTTTAGAGCCCATGGTTTCCCGCCACGAGCTGAACGCTTCATAAACGCATTGTCATCTACGTTTGGCAGAGGTACGTTGTCTAATTTACCCAACAAAATACCAAACAGCAGGTCAACAGAAGCGCCCAAAAATTCGGTAAGTATCGAATNAGGTGATGGGATAGGAGTAGATACCGAATGAATCAAACTGACCTTGNTCAATCAACGTTTGAGAATGCACCCAAGTTCAAATTNGGCATTGTGGTGAATCCTTTTGCCGGTATAGGCGGCGCCCTTGCGCTTAAAGGTAGCGATGGTGCAGAAATTCGGGAAAAAGCACTGGCAATGGGAGCCGAGAAAAAAGCCAACGAGAAGATGGCAAAAGCGCTCAGTATCCTTGAAGCATTGTCGGGGAAGTTTACCGTAGTGACGGCGTCGGGCGATATGGGCGAAACAGTGTGTGAATCGTTAGGTATTCCTTATNAGGTAGTCTACACCCCTGAAGCTGAACAAACAGAAGGCGAAGACTCAGAACGCGCTGCACAAGCCATGGTAGACGCTAAAGTTGACTTGTTGCTGTTCGCTGGGGGAGACGGTACAGCGCGAAATATTTGTAGTGTAGTTGGTACCCAGATCCCCGTGTTGGGCGTGCCCGCTGGTTGCAAAATTCATTCTGGTGTTTACTGTGTGTCGCCGTCGGCGGCAGGGCAGGTAGTAAGCCAAATGATCGCAGGCGAGCTAGTAAGTGAAATGGACGCCGAAGTACGTGATATTGACGAGAATGCATTTCGCGAAGGCAAAGTTATTGCGAAGCATTACGGTGAAATGCGCGTACCAGCAGAATTAACTTACGTTCAGGCAGTAAAAATGGGTGGCAAAGAAGACGAGGCCTTGGTGCTTGATGACATTGCCGCATACGTTAGTGAAATTATGGACGATGAACCTGACACTTATTTTGCTATGGGGTCGGGCTCAACGGTTGGCGCGGTGATGGATTATCTTGGCTTAGACAACACCTTGTTAGGCGTGGACGTGGTTAAGCAAGGTGAACTAATCGCTAGTGACGTGACGGCAATTGAACTGATTGCGTTGACCCACAGTAAACCAACGAAAGTCATTTTGACGGTTATTGGTGGCCAGGGACATATTTTAGGACGTGGAAATCAGCAGCTAAGCCCTGCTTTTATTCGTCAAATTGGCAAACAAAATATGATCGTCGTCGCCACTAAACAAAAACTACAGGCATTAAACGGTAAGCCGCTCCGCTTGGATTCCAGCGATGCAGCACTTGATGCTGAATTAGCGGGCGCCTTTTCGGTAATAACCGGCTACAAAGATAAAGTGCTTTGCCAAGCTATTTAGGGGCAAAGCTGAATACAAAAAGTAAATGCATTACATTTTTGCAAACCAATTTCATCTCGAATTAAGAAAAATCGGAATTTGAGAATTAAGAACTGATATTTAAAGAACAGAAAGGAGTAAGACGTGTTACCACCTGCTGCAGCACCAGAAAGTGTCGTTAAAGCTATTGCAAATATTGAAGCATCGCTTGATGACGTGGTAAATCACGGTAGTGATGATGAACTGTTTATNGCCAGCTACTTGCAAGGTCACTTTGCCGTAGAGGCTCGCCAGTTAGAAATGNGAGAAGATGCTACCGTTACGATGCTAAATGACAAAATGCTTGAAAGCCTGAATAGCGCATTTGCCAANAACGAATTAGAAAGTGAAGATGCTAAACAAGTAAAAGCNCTTTGGGCACGGTTAGTCGCAATATAGTTGCGACTTTCTTCTCTACTTTTCCCCTGGAAATATTCCTTCGTTCGTCGTTTTTCCTCTCTTTTACAATCCGTTACAGTTTTCTACATTATAACCCTTTATAAACTGCCAGATTGATTTATGTTTAGTAGTGGCTAAAAGCCGCTTTGTGGTGCCTGGCACATTTTGGTGTTCAGCACAGATAATGATCTATGCGGATTGGTATAACAAGATTAAGGATGACGACATGACTGTACTTAAGCATCTCACCAAGCGCTTAAAAGTAAGCGTAGGTGTGCTGGCAGTAAGTAGTACGCTGGTAAGCTCAGCGTTTGCTAAAAACGACATAAATATTGATTACGAAAAGTTCACTACCGATAATGGGTTAACCGTAATTGTTCACGAAGACCGCAAAGCCCCCGTAGTTGCAGTGGCGGTTTGGTATAAAGTAGGTTCGAAGGATGAGCCAGACGGTAAATCAGGTTTTGCGCACCTATTTGAACACTTAATGTTTAACGGCACGGAAAACTATGATGATGAGTGGTTCGGGCCGCTTCAAGAAGCTGGAGCTACAGGTTTAAACGGTACCACAAACTTTGACCGAACAAACTATTTCCAAACCGTTCCGACGCCTGCTCTTGACCGTATTCTGTGGATGGAATCAGACCGTATGGGGCATTTATTAGGTGCGGTTACACAAGAGAAATTAGATGAACAGCGTGGTGTTGTTCAAAATGAGAAACGCCAAGGCGAAGATCAGCCTTACGGAAGCGTATTTACCCACATTTTTGAAGGTCTATTTCCAGATGAACATCCCTATCACCATACGGTGATTGGCTCAATGGAAGACCTCAACTCAGCGTCACTAGACGATGTAAAAGGTTGGTTCAATCAATATTATGGCCCGAATAACGCAATATTAGTTTTGAGCGGCGACATTAACGCAGAAGAAGCCAAGCCTTTGGTTAATAAATACTTTGGCGATATTGAACCGGGTCCTGCTTTGTCAAAGTGGGAAGCCTGGGTGCCAAAGCGTAGCGCAAACACCCGCGAAGTAATTCAAGACAAAGTACCACAATCGCGCATTTACCGTCTTTGGGTTTCCCCGGAAAATACTTCTTCAACCGCAACAGACTTGTTCATTGCTGCCAGTGTCATGGGCGATGGCAAAAATTCTCGATTATACAAAGAACTGGTCTATGACCAACAAATCGCCACCAATGCCTCGGTATTTAACTACGAGCTACAAATGGCGTCCATTTTTGGTGTAACCGTTGATGTAAAAGATGGCGTTGACGTTGCTAAAGTGGAAAAAGAAATAGATAAAGTAATTAGCGAGTTTTTGCGTGAAGGTCCAAGCAAAGACGAAGTTAAATTGGTATCGACTAAGCGACGCGCTTCAATAATTCGCGGACTTGAAGAGGTTGGTGGCTTTGGCGGAAAAGCTGATACGCTGGCCAGCGGTGAATTTATTGCGGGTGACCCTAACTACTTTAAAACAGAATTAGAGGAGCTGGGGCAGAGTACACCTAAAGCGGTAAAAGCCGCTGCGAATAAATGGTTAAAAGAAGGGTGGCATCAAATTACGGTTGTGCCGTTTATCGAACATACCGCTTCTGCAGAAGGCGTTGATCGCAGCTCTGGCTTGCCATCAATTGACGCCGAGACTCAATTGAGCTTCCCTGAAGTTACAGAAACTACGCTCTCTAACGGCGTAAAGGTGGTATTTGCAAAACGCTCTACTGTGCCTTTGGTAAATGTAGCGGTGCAATTCGACGCAGGATACGCGGCCGATGCGGGGGGCAAGCTTGGACTTGCGAGTTTCACCACGCAAATGCTTGACGAAGGCGCAGGAAAATATGATGCGCTGGAACTTGCGGCAGAGCTTGAGCAACTAGGCACTGATTTTAACGCCGGCTCAAACTTAGATACAACCATTGTTAGCATGTCGATGTTAACAGAGAACATGAAGCCCTCTCTAGCGCTCTTGGGGGATATCTTAAAATCACCCACGTTTAAGGAAGAAGAGATCGAACGCCAACGCGCACTTATTTTAAGCAACATTGCACAGCAAAAAACACGCCCTGTTAGTATTGCACTTACTTTGCTTCCGCCACTCATTTATGGTGAAGGCCATGCTTATGGTATTCCGTTTACCGGTACCGGAACTGAGCCGGATGTGCAGGCGATTACGCGAGATGATCTGATTAACTTCAAAGATACTTGGCTACGTCCTGACAACGCGACGATTTTTGTCGTTGGCGACACCACATTAGATGCCATAAAACCAATGCTTGAAAAAGAGTTTGGTAAATGGAAAGTTGCTGGAAGCAAAGGCACTAAGCAAATTGCTGAAGCGTCGATGCCTGAAAAAGGCCAAGCAATAATCATCGACCGTCCTGGGGCGCAGCAATCTTTAATATTGGCAGCGCATTTAGCGCCTCCAACAGGGGCTGAGAACAATATCGCAATTAAGGCCATGAACTTGACCTTGGGAGGCGCTTTTACTGCTCGCGTTAATATGAACTTACGTGAAGATAAAAGCTGGTCTTATGGTGCCTACACCTTCCTTCAAGATGCTAGAGGCCAGCGTCCCTTTATGGTTTATGCTCCAGTACAAACCGATAAAACGGGCCCGTCTCTACTAGAGCTTAAGAAAGAACTTAACGCTTATCTAGGTGAAAAGCCGCCAATGGCGAATGAACTCGAAAGAGCGCGACTGGATGAAGTTCGTTCTTTGCCAGGCCAGTTCGAGACAGCAAATGCTGTTCTGTATAGCTTGCTATCAAGCGAGAGATTTAACAGGCAATACAACTACCCTGAATCTTTGGTTGAGAAATATAACAGCTTGTCACTAGATGACTTGAGTAGCGCGGCGAAAGAAGTGCTGCACCCAGAGAAATTAACTTGGATAATCATCGGTGATGCCGAAAAGATTAAAGCAGAAGTTGAAGCTGCTGAGCTTGGACCGGTTAGCGTACAAAGTATGAACTCGCTATGATGGTGTGAGTTTTAAATGAATAAAGGGCCGAAATTTTTTCGGCCCTTTTCTTTAATTGCTATTCACTAAATTCATCGAAAGCACGCAAGGCATCTGCCGCGTACATAAACGAGGGGCCCCCGCCCATATAGACAGACATTCCGCATACTTCTTCTATCTCTTCTCGCGTCGCACCTAACTGAACCAACGCTTTTGCATGAAAGCCTATACACCCATCACATCGCGTCGCGATACCAATAGCAAGTGCAATGAGTTCTTTCGTTTTTTTATCTAATGCACCGTCTGCTGTTGCCGCTTTTGCCATATCAGAGAAACCCTTCATAACATCTGGGACCCCTTTTTTAACTTCAGCCAGGTACGGATTTAAGCTTTCAGTAATTTGTTTGTATGATTTGGTCATCGAACGCTCCTATTAAGAGTTAATTGGCTCATCAATTGCTGGTATATTTTGTAAGCAAATAGATGAATGGGTATATCCCGCCTCAGGTTAATCATAGAGGATAATGCTTAAGACAATATGATGCAGGTCAAAACGTCACCTCTTTTATGTGACAAATGCGTCTTTTGTAGAATAGATTGCAATAGCAAGATGTTTTAAGGTGAACAAAGTTTAATTTATCGTNTCGATTCTTACTTTGAAGAATATCACCTNTGCGAACATATCATGCCTCGTACTTTCTCCAGTACGCGTGTTTGCGATTGCTCTTCTTAGCCTTTTTTACACCTCTTTTGTTTGGGCAACAGGCTCAGATAAGCTCATGAATGAATATTCAGTGGAGCTATTAACCGCTGATGACGGCTTTGTTTCCTCAGAAATTTATTCCATTATCCAAGACCGCCAAGGGTTTTTATGGTTTGGTACTGCTGAAAATGGCGTAATGCGCTACGACGGTCGGAAAGTCACACTGTTTGAATCTGATAGTGAACATGGTCAAGGGCTTTCCCATAATGACGCCGGTAACCTGATGCTGGACGCAGAAGGGAATATTTGGGTGGGTACTTGGGGCGGCGGCGTAAACAAGTATGACCCTCGAACCGGCATCTATTCACACTACTTAAATGATCCGAATGACTCACGCTCGCTTTCTTCAAACCGCATTCAATCGCTCTTTCACGATAAAACTGGCCAAATTTGGTTGGGCTCATATGATCAAGGTTTGAATCGATGGTTAGGCAATGGGCAGTTCGAGAGAGTTCAAAAAAAGCCAGGTGTTGAAAACAGTCTGTCTCATAACCGTATATGGGACATTATTGATAATAACGACAATAGCTTATGGGTAGCCACCAGCTTCGGGTTGAACCTGCTGGACAAGCGCACCTACACAGCGAAACACTTCTTTCCAGACCCTAATAACCACACTGCCACCGGCGCTAATGAAATACGTAGTTTGCTGCGCACATCCTCTAGCCAGTTTTATGTGGCAACGCAAGATGGGCCTTTTCTTTTCTTTCCAAGTTCTGGTGTGTTCTTACCCCAAACTACACGAGCAGGCGAGGCGCTAGGCCAGGTCAACTCGATGATAGAGGACAGTGAGGGCTATGTATGGTTTGTGACAACAAGGGGATTATACAGACACACAGGTGACGGAAACTATGTAGAAAAAATGGATTTCGGGTATGACAACGGGCTACGAATCATTTTCGAAGACCATACTAACACCAAGTGGATTACCAGTGAGGTGCACGGCATATTTAAACTTGCACCTCGTCGTAAAATAAAACAAATCAATAGCGACTCGTTAACGGCACCAAACGGAATCGAGCTTGATACCGACGGCAATCTAATAATAGTAACGGCGAATGCCGAAATTTATACATGGAAAGTAAAAGAACAATCACTTCGAAGGGAGTTTGGGTCGGTTTTTACTGGGGATGATGATTATAAAGACAGAGGTGTTATAGAACGACCCATNATCGTTCCGGACAAACAAGGNGTTTTATGGGTTGCACAAGACAACTTTATAGCGCGAGTGGATAGAAAAAGTGGGGATGTAACGCCTTTAGNATTCCCTAAAGAAGATAGTAANTATCGACAGTTTGGTGAGTTCAGGGCCTTGGCGTTGGATGGTAAAGGGAATGTTTGGATAGGCACCTACAAACACGGAGTATATGTTTACGATAGAGAAACTGGCGACTTCACGCACCTCTCAACAAGCGACGGTTTATCTCACCCAGAAATACACGCCATTTTTAAAGACTCTAAAGGAAACATGTGGGTTGGTACGGGGAGTGGCGTTAATTTATGGTCAAGTGAAAATAGAAGCTTTGTTCAATTTGAATCTGATACACACCAAAAAGCGGGGTTGTTAGGCAGCATTGTTGAAGATATCCATGAAACAAGTGAAGGCCAGATTTGGGTGGCCACACAAAGGGGACTTAACCTTTACAAGCCTGAAACAAAAACCTTTGATTGGTTCGATGAACAAAAGGGGCTGCCAGCAACGTTAGTCAGGGCAATTGCAGATGGCGATGGTGGTCAGTTATGGCTTACCACCAACAAGGGGATTTTTCTTTTTGATCCAGCCACCCAAAGTGCCGTCAATTACAATAGCAGTGCAGGCTCAGTAGGGAAGAACTTCTATTCAAATAGTTTATTACGAGCGTCACAGAACACCTTTTTTACCAGCAGTCAGCGCGGTATTGAGTACTTTAAATATGTGGAGGGGCAGGCTGATTTTGTTGACTCCAAAGTGGTATTAACGGGCTTTAATAAAATGGGCGAAGCCGTGCGCCTAGACAAACCGCTGTCCTATATCACAGACCTTTACCTCTCTTACGAAGACTATTTCTTCTCTTTAGATTTCGCTCTCTTAGACTTTTCAGATCCCAAGCGTTCTCATTTTGCCTACAAATTGGAAGGGTATGATGAGCAATGGATTGATATAGGAAATCACAGCAATGTATCGTTTACTAACTTAAACGGCGGTACTTACCGTTTACTCGTTAAGGCGATGAAGCCCAACGGTGAATGGGGCAGTGAGGTGATGTCTGTTAACTTACATGTAGCGGCCGCCCCTTGGAAAACATGGTGGGCATATAGTATTTACACTGCTTTTTTACTTGGCATTGTTTTGCTGGTAATTTATTTAAGAACGCACTTGCAACAAACAGAAATTACTAAGCAAAAGCGCTTTGTACAGGCGCTTGAACAGCAGGTGTCAGAAAAAACAGCATCGCTAAAAGCACAGGCAAGTGATTTGAAACAAGCCTTGGAGCAAGCTGAAGAGGCAACCAAGCTAAAATCTGAATTTCTAGCTAACATGAGTCATGAAATTAGAACGCCCATGAACGGCGTTATAGGAATGCTCGGTTTGTTGAAAAAGAGTAACTTAACAACAGAGCAATATCAGCGTGTGAATATCGCAAGTTCAAGCGCTAATTCCCTGTTGGTTCTCATCAATGATATTTTAGATTTTTCAAAAATTGAAGCCGATAAGCTAGAGCTAGAGTCTGTTGACTTTGACGTTAGGGGATTGATTGAAAGTATAGCTCAGTCGGTAGCGCACTTGGCACAGGAGAAAGAGCTGGAAGTAGTTGTAGATGTGTCGAAAATTAGTGAATCTCAAATCAATTCAGACCCCAGTCGAATTCAACAAATTCTGACGAACTTATTGAGTAATGCCGTTAAGTTTACCGAAAAAGGAGAGCTTTCCGTTACCGCAGAGCTGCTGCCCAGTGACAGCAAGAATTCCGCACTATTGCATATTTCTGTAGCAGATACAGGCATTGGTATTCCCGCTTCTAAACTTCCGCATTTATTTGATGCATTTACTCAGGTCGACGCGTCCACCACTAGGCGTTACGGTGGTACAGGGCTTGGGCTGAGCATTACTAAAAAGCTTTGCCAATTATTAGGCGGTGATATAAGTGTTACCACAGAGCTCGGCAACGGGAGCCGCTTTGACGTGACTTGTGAAGTTGGCTACGCTACACAGCAGGAGGCAGTGTCTCCTAAGCTCATCAAAAAAGACATGTGCTGCTTGATTGTTGACCAAAATGCTTCAACAAGGCGAGCGATGCACAATCAGCTGAGCCTTTGGGGTGTGCTAACTCTGGTCGCGTCTTCCACAAAAGAGGCTGCTGATCTTTACCTAAATCAAGAAGCGAGCGGTCAGAATACATCAGCGATTCCGATAGATATTGTATTTTTGGAGAAAACAGAAGAAAACCAAGTATCGGAGTATTTCTGCCAGAAGCTTGTAGATAACGAAAAAACTAAGCAGACTCGCGTTGTAGTGATGACTCAACTGAGCGATATGGACAGTTTCAACACATACTGTGGTCTGCAAGTTGAAGAGTGCCTACCAAAACCGCTGACAACATCAGACTTGATTCGAATTTTAGAAAAGCGCACAGATAAATTTGTAACGCCTAGCGCAACTCATATTCAGAATAAAAACAACCCCCACGCTGAACTATCAGTGCAGCACGTTGAAGCAAAACCTTCTCAAGCAGAAGAGACAAATCCTGCTAGCTCGCTCGTTAAAAAACGAGTGCTACTAGTAGAAGATAACGTAATTAATCAAATGGTTGCGACCAATGTTATTGAAAGCGGAGGTTATGAGGTTGATGTCGCTAACAACGGCGTAGAGGCCTTGGANTTGNTAAAACGGAGCAAGCATGAGCAAGCCTATAATGCCATTGTAATGGATTGTCAGATGCCNGAAATGGATGGGTTTGAAGCGACCAAGCTAATTCGCTATGGTGCCGCTGGTGAGAATTACAAAANCATTCCTATCATAGCAATGACGGCTAATGCGATGCAGGGNGACAAAGATATGTGTATGGAAGCAGGCATGGACGACTTTCTTACCAAACCNATAGAGCACGACAAAGTAACTTCAACCTTACAGAAGTGGACCAACAAATTAAACTAGCCTCTCGCCATCGGGAAAGAAAACGCGTTAATATGCAACAAGTTTTTAACAAGTTGTGAGAGCGTTAATGCTAAATCGAGCATCAAAACCCTTCGTAAAACTCGTCGAGCGATATCTTCCTGATCCCTATATTTTTGTTCTGTTACTGACCCTTGTTACGTTTGTTTTAGCAGTAGTCATTCAAAACCAAACGCCATTAACCACAATACAACAGTGGGGAGACGGCTTTTGGGGGCTTCTCACATTTTCAATGCAAATGCTCTTGGTGCTGGTGACCGGGTTTATGTTGGCTTGCACACCTTTGGTTAAAACATTGCTGGAAAGGTTGGCGAGTCTGGCGAAAAGCGCAGGAAGCGCTATTGTGTTGGTGACCTTGGTTTCATTAGTGGCAAGCTGGATAAACTGGGGCTTTGGNCTTGTAGTGGGCGCATTGTTCGCAAAGGCACTCGCTAGAAAAGTTTCGGTTGATTATNGGTTATTAGTGGCAAGCGCGTACTCAGGTTTTGTGGTATGGCATGGCGGTTTGGCGGGGTCTGTGCCGCTAACCATCGCAACGCCAGGGCACTTTTCAGAGGCACAGATAGGCGTGATAGGCACCGGCGACACTATTTTTAGTGGCTTCAACTTACTTTTACTGGCAATTATGTTTGTGGTAATTCCTCTTGTTAACCGATTGATGCTTCCGCCATCCTCTGAAAGCATTATTGTAGATAGGGCTAAATTACAAGACGATACCTTACCGTCGACAACGAATGAGCGACCTGCAGACATGCTAGAAAACAGTAAAGCTCTAGGTTTATTGGTTGGATTTGCTGGACTTGCTTACCTCACAAACTATTTTGTTGCAGGTGGCGGACTAAATCTAAATGTCGTTAATACACTGTTTCTTTTTCTTGCAATTGTGCTTCACGGCACGCCACGAAATTTGCTGCACAGCCTGCAGCAAGCCGTTCAAGGTGGCAGTGGAATTGTGATCCAGTTTCCGTTCTATGCGGGCATTATGGCCGTAATGGTACAATCAGGGTTGGCACAAACGATGTCGGAATGGCTCATTAGTTTTGCATCGGCTGAGTCACTGCCCGTATGGAGTTTCATCAGTGCAGGTATTGTTAACATCTTTGTGCCTTCAGGAGGAGGTCAGTGGGCAGTGCAAGCCCCAGTTGTGCTACCTGCTGCCGCTGAACTAGGCGCCGAAGTAAACAGAGTCGCTATGGCGGTGGCATGGGGAGATGCATGGACGAACCTCATTCAGCCGTTTTGGGCGCTGCCGGTACTCGCTATAGCAGGGCTTAAAGCGAAAGACATTATGGGTTTTTGCTTAGTTCAACTTATCGTAACCGGCGTTATTATTTCCTTGGTATTGCGGTTTGTGTGAGGATTTAGTGAAGAACAATTTAACGCCATAAAACAAAGCGAATAGAGCGGAATATGAAGTGACAACTTAAATACAAGCGATGTGAATGATGCATTTAGACGAAGAAAAGGTAGGATTGTTGATCGTAGATGTTCAGGGCGCGCTGGCTCGAAAAGTCGATGATAGTCAGACAATGATCTGCAAAACGGTTAAGCTAATACAGTGTTGTAAATTGCTCAATATTCCCGTAGTTGTACTTGAGCAAAATCCTGATGGCTTGGGGAGAACGGTTCCTGAAATTGAAACTCATGTCGCAAGCCATCCTCATTTTAAGAAGTTTACTTTTAACGCTGTAGCGGGTACTGACCAGTGGTCGTCCGAAATACTGGCGTACATTGGTGAAATGGAATTAAGTCGATGGCTGGTTGTGGGAATTGAAGCGCACGTATGCGTTTATCAAACGGTAACGGGTTCATTGGAAAATAATCACACTGTGGAAGTAATACGGGACTGCATTTCTTCAAGAGAGTCTTCAAATGCTGTGCTCGCCATCCAAAATATGCGTGAGCAGGGCGCACGGATCAGCAGTTTTGAGATGACACTTTTTGGACTTTTAAAATCATGCCAACATCCAAAATTCCGAGAAGTGTTAGCGCTCATCAAGTAGTCGAACAACGAGATGAGCGAAACAAGTCTGAATTAAGAAAATGCGGTTTCTATTGATACAATATCAATACCGCGCACTTGCATAGAATCCAACGCCAATAGATGACCAATGGCGTCACGCGTGCAGGTGCAAGGTTCAATGACTTTGGGGAATACTTGGCGGCAGCTGGTGATTATACTGTGTGAGTTACGCAGTTGTGCGTCATCATACCTGCCAGAAGAATTTCATCCACGCCCAATGACTGTAAGGTTTCTTCTAAATTGGTCTTCTCAAAACAATCTGCGTGTTGCTTTGTGATGATGGGCGCATTCGGGGCTGCGGCTATCACCTCTTTATGAATTTCAGCGCCATGAGGTCATTCATAGAAAAACAACCCTTCTCCGGCCTCAACAAGCACAAGGTGTTGTATATGCAGGCACGATACTATGATCCAGTTATCGGGCGGTTTTATTCGAATGCTCCAGTTGGTTGGACTCCCGCAAATCCTGTGATGTCCTTTAATAGATAATTGTATGTAAATAATAATCCATACAAATACACTGACCCCAATAGAGAGTTTTTAGCTATTATACTGGGAGGTGCTACTATTGGTGCCGTGGTCAGTGGTGGGATAGAAGCTTACAAACAGATAAAATCAGGAAAAGGATTAGACTTGAATAGTATTGCAAGTGAAGCTGGAAAGGGAGCATTAATTGGCGCAGCAGCAGGCGCTGGTGTAGTGATTGCTGAAGGAACTAATATAATCGTCAATGCCGTTTCAAACGACGACTATTCACTATCAGACTTAAATAGTGATATGTCAGATGCTAACGCTAATATTATTGGGGCAGCCGCAGAGCCGTTAGTGCAGGGAGCAGCATCTATGGCTACTAGAAGCACTCTCACACAGACGACAGTTCGAGAAGGCGTTGCCGCAGCAATAACTGAAGAGTTAAAAGATAGTGATAGATAACAGCAACGACAGTATCTTTGGTGCAATATTAACTTCAGCAATTGCCCTTCTTAAGGTTTTTTCGGCTACTGTTTTGCTATTGGGAGCAATATTTTTTCTTCTCAATGATTTTGAAATTAGTACAGCATTAAATCGCACCATAGAGCACTTAGATCTTTTAGCTGTAGCTCTTATTCTCGGTTTCTTATGTGATATTTCTTACAGGATATATTTAGTGATACACAAGAAAAAACAGAACAAATAGACTCCTATAAATATAAGTAAAAAAACTCTCACTCATTGATCTAGGCTGCGGTTTTTTTATTACATCCAAACTTACTGACTTTAATTACTAAGCTATACTCCTAAAGCATTGTAATTGATATATTTATTGTTAGCTTACTATGGCGCGTAGTATCGATCAAAGTATATGCGGGCACGATACTATGATCCAGTTATCGGGCGGTTTTATTCGAATGATCCAGTGGATGCGTTGGCGTACATGCAGCGTGGCAATAGCATTACACATGGTTTCAACCGCTATGCTTACGCTAATAACAATCCATATAAGTACACTGACCCAGACGGCGAATTCATACAGCTCATTACCGGAGCAATTGGTGCTTATACAGCTTACAATTAAGCGAAAGACCTGGGCTTTTCAAATAGTGAAACACTAGTAGCTGGAGCCGCAGGTGCTCTGGTTGGTGTTCTTACTGGCGGTGCAGGAAGCCAAGCAGTATCAGCTGTTTTGAAAACTGCTGTTACTCAGGCAGCTAAAAATACAGGTAAGCAGGCTGCCATTGGCGATATTTATTTGCTGTCTGACATGCTCACCACGCTATTTGATTGTGGCAGTGTTGGCATAAGGTAAGTGCCCCTTTCATCAGCAATGTGCCCAAGCTTTCATGTGGACAATATTCCTGTTCGGTTGGTGAATACCTATTTGGGCGAAGGTACAGAGTGGCTGCCGA
>Ga0049116_10000193_pt1 | contig 13657 bp, 17 predicted proteins | sample WorMetvacBELIZE2_FD_55049 | JGI IMG/M metagenome (GOLD analysis project Ga0049116, IMG submission 55049) | Marine gutless worms symbiont microbial communities from Max Planck institute for Marine Microbiology, Germany - Olavius vacuus BELIZE.2 | ecosystem: Host-associated > Annelida > Digestive...
GTAACCAACGTGTCGGCCTCATCTAACCCCTCCAAAAAGGTCTTTTGAAAACCGGACACACTACGTGCTACTAGACCGGACAGTTTATTTGTTCTCTACACTGACAGAATTTTTTAACTGGGGGTAAGGTTGCTAGCAAGAGCGGGGAAAACGGGGAACAGTTTTAGGCAAAAAACGGGGAACTAAACCCCAAAATGGGGAACTGTTTTTAAAAAACGGGGAACAACATATCTATGTATATCAATAGGATAACTGACTTGTTCCCCGATTTCCCGTGTTCCCCAGTAAATTATTACAAAGTTAAGTTTGGGGTGTTTGTTCCCCATTTCTATATACTCTTGACTGTATAGATATATAAATAAAACAAAAGGTTAAGTAGTATGCTGGCAGGTTAAGCGGTAATATGCAGGATGAATACCTGTAACACCGTCCCTCATTGCTTCAAGTTCGTTCGCCCACCATTGGGCCAACGCGCGGCGTTCTTTCATGTAAGTTGCGTTGTTGTAGGTGGCTCGAATAGCGTTGCCGTCTTTATGTGCCAGCGCCGTCTCAATGACATCAGGCCTGAACTCCCCGTGTTCGTTTGCCTGTGTGCTAAAGAAGTGTCTGAACCCATGCGGCACAATGCGATATGCGCCCAGGGTAATCATGCAGACTCCGGATGAATTGCCCGGCGTCTTCACGACTTTTAAGAGATGCCATCGGCTTGCCTACATGCTTGGTCAATACGTCGTCACGTTCTGGTATCGGATTGCGGCCTATCAGCCCTTCGTTTTCTGCATGGGTAAATACAGCCCGCATCCATGCCCGACATTTCCACATGATTTCCAATGCTCCTCGCAGTTCCATTATTTGCAAGGTATCGCGCACCAATGGTGCAGTTATGGCATCCAATGGTAGCTTGCCCAGGTGCGGGTAGATATTCCGACTAAAGGTCTCACCTATTTTGCGGTGTGTCGTGGGTGCCAGTGACCGCTTTTTGATCGTCAGCCATTCCTCTGCTATGGTCTGAAAGGTAGCCCCAGATGCCTTGGCCTGCGTTGCCTTGTCTATGCGTTTTTGCTGCACCGGGTCTACGCCTTTTACTACCAGTTTGCGGGCTTGCTGTGCTTTGTTTCTGGCCTCTGCAAGAGTCAGATCAGGGTATTTGCCAAGTTGTAACGTCCTGGGCTTACCATTCAATGAATAGCGTAACTGGAAGTATTTACTTCCGTTCGGATGTGTCAGCAGCGACAACCCCCCACCATCAGACACCTTGCGCACTTTAGCGCCGGGCTTGGTATTGTTGATCGCCCTGTCAGTCAATTTTGCCGTTGCCATAATGCGATTTTGGGTAAAAAAAAATGGCAGGCTGATTTTTACCCAGATTTTTACCCAATTATGTACGCGCTGCCCAGCGCCGTCATGGTTTACATGGTCTATCGTATTTGGCTTATAACGGGGCTTTACTGGTGTTTCTGGGTCTTCCTGACACGTTATGAAACATATATCTTGGTGCCGACGGCGAGACTCGAACTCGCACAGCTTGCGCTACTACCCCCTCAAGATAGCGTGTCTACCAATTCCACCACGTCGGCAGGTGTCAAGAAAANAAGCGTCACGCCAGCAAAGTGGAGTGATGAGAATACGAAGCCGAGCATAATAGCTCGCTTTTAGCTATTTTGGAATCTCCAACGGCTTGGAGCGTTGCTGCTCAGGCGATGACTCGCCATCACCGGTAGATAAAGAGGGGCTGTCTTTACTGCTGTCGCTCGTCGCGGCTGGCTCGCCTGAGACCTTGCTATCCTCCTTTGCGGCGTCTCCGGGTGCGTTCGTCGCGGTGGCAGGTATACCTGGCGTTTCGCCGAGTTGCATGACGCTGGTATTTGAGGCCTGTGGATTACGTGAGGCGGCGATCCAGGTAAGCGCCAGGCTAGTGGCGAAAAAGATGGCAGCCAACACTCCGGTGGTACGGCTGAGAAAACTGGCAGATCCTGTTGCTCCGAACAAGCTGCCTGATGAACCGCCACCAAATGCAGCACCCATGTCGGCACCCTTACCGTGTTGCACCAGCACCAGACCTATAACGGACAAAGCCGTCAGTATATTGATGCTTAGCATGAGCGAAAAAAACCAGTTTTGCATAATCTACTTTCTCTGGATACTATTTCTGGAAATGGGTCATAAAGCTTGTTGACCTGTTACAGCATGGAAGGGTTTACAAGTCACCGTATCAGACTGACGGGGCCGCAGCCTGGCAAATAGCCGCGAAGTCTTCGCTGTTTAGCGAAGCGCCGCCGATCAAGCCGCCGTCTACATCCGGCATGGCAAAAATGGACTGTGCATTTTCCGGCTTGACGCTGCCGCCGTACAAGACAAGCAATGCTGCGGCGATGCTAGTGTCCTCGGCGGCAATTTGCCTGCGGATAGCCGCGTGCGCATCTTGCGCTTGCTGTGCAGTGGCTGTCTTGCCAGTGCCGATAGCCCATACAGGTTCATAGGCAACCACGGCCGAGGCAAAGGCTGCGATACCGGCATGCTCAATCACTGCGGCGACTTGACGATGCAAGACAGCCTCGGTTTGATTGGCTTCGCGCTCGCCCAGCGTTTCGCCAACGCAAAGCACAGGAGTAAACCCACAAACTTGCGCCGCCTTGAATTTGGCGGCGACAATGTCGTCGCTCTCATCGTACAAACTGCGTCGCTCGGAGTGTCCAACCAGCGTGTAGTGGACGTCAAAATCCTTGAGCATGTCGCCAGACACCTCACCGGTAAAGGCTCCGACTGGGTGCTCACTGATATTTTGCGCGCCCAGTAGAATACGGCTGCCATAAAGCTGCTTGCCGACAGATTCCAGATACGGGAATGGGGGACAAACTGCGACGCTGACGTCNTTCAATCCGTCGACAGCCTCTTTGATCCCGGTAATGAGTGCAGCGTTTTGCGCCAGGGTGCCGTGCATCTTCCAGTTGCCAGCGACCAGTTTTGTGCGTTGCATTTGTTTCCTTTATCTCTTGTCTAGTTGCCCGCTTGTTTTCATGCATCCAACCGGTATCGGTATGCCAACAGCGAGGTATCAGATATACGACCAACAAAGCCGCGGATTTTAATATGTTGCCTGAGCGCACGTCAATTAGACGGTGTGCTGTGAATACTACCTGGCTTTAGTTCATCAACATGCCCCCATTTACGTGTAGCGTAGTGCCGCTAATGTATGATGCGCCTGGCGAAGCGAGAAAGAGCACTGCCTGCGCGACATCTTCTGGTTGCCCCAAGCGAGCAAGTGGGATATTGCTTAACATTTGCCGGCGTTGTTCATCATCCAGCTTCCTGGTCATATCTGTATCAATCAAACCTGGAGCCACGCAGTTTACCGTAATATTGCGCCCACCCAACTCGCGCGCCAGAGCACGGCTTAATCCTTCGACTCCAGCCTTGGCAGCGCAATAATTTGCCTGCCCGGCGTTGCCGCTGTGCGCCACAACTGAGGTTATATTGATAATTCTGCCGCCGCGCGATTTCATCATGCCACGCATGACTGTCTGGCAAAGACGAAAAACCGCTTGCAGATTGGTTTCAAGCACCGCCTCCCAGTCTTCCTGCTTCATACGCAAGGACAAGTTGTCGCGTGTGACACCGGCGTTATTGATCAGGATTCCCACAGGCGCGTCGCACTCTGACTCAATGGCTTGTATGATTGATTGTACACTCTGAGCGTCGCAAACATCGAGACAATATCCATCGCCCTTGTAGCCGGCTGCCCGCATGTGCAGACCGATAGCTTGCGCACCGGCCTCGCTGGTTGCCGTTCCAGCGACATAGGCTCCGGCTTTGCCAAGCTCGTCGGCAACGGCGCGGCCAATACCACGTGAAGCGCCGGTAACCAGCGCGACTTGTCCGTCCAACATATTCGCGTTACTCCAAATCATGATTGGCCACAAAGGCACCAGGGTCAGCCAGGGCCACGCCTTGGCAAGCAGGTTGGCAACGTTTGACCAGACCGGTCAATACCTTGCCAGGGCCGCACTCTACAATCGTTCCTGCACCACTATCAGAGATATGTTGCATTACTTCTACCCAACGTACAGGATGGAATGCCTGGCGCACCAGAGCATCACGGATGCGTGAAGGGTCGCTCTCAACTGCTACATCTACATTGTTTACCACCGGGATCTGTGGCGGCTTTAGCTCGATCTCTGCCAGTCGTGCTGCCAACTTTTCTACTGATGGACGCATGAGCGAAGAATGAAATGGCGCAGACACGGGTAACGGCATGGCGCGTTTGGCACCCATGGCTTTACAAGCTTCAATAGCGCGCTCAACCGCAGCTTTATTACCGGCGATAATTGTCTGCGCAGGTTCATTGAAGTTTACTGCTTCTACTACATCGCCGTCGGCTGCCTTGCTACAGCCCAGGATAACTGCGTCGGCATTGATGCCAACAATTGCCGCCATACCACCAACGTCTGGTGGTACGGCTTCTTGCATTGCCCGTGCACGCAGCCTAACTAGCGGCACGGCATCGACAAGTTCAATAGTCTCGGATGCAACCAGCGCGGCATATTCCCCCAGGCTATGACCGGCCAGAATCGATGGCTGTCGCCCACCTTTGTGTTTCCACAAACGCCAGAAGGCTATATCAGCGGTAAGCATCAAGGGCTGCGTGTTTTCGGTAAGCACAAGGGCGTCGGCAGGTCCATCGGCGGCCAGAGTCCATAAATCCTGTTGCAAGGCGGCCGATGCTTCTTTAAAGGTATCGCGTACCACTTCCTCTTCGCGATAATCGTCCATCATGCCGACTTTCTGCGAGCCTTGACCAGGAAAAACAAAAGCAAATGACATAGCGTGAATTACTGTAATAGGTTACTCGCCCATCTTGGGCAGTTTTTTGCGGATAAATAGACGCCAGAGCGCCAGCAAGTAGCCAGACAGCGCATAGGCGACAAAAATCGCGAATAGTACTCCTGGCGGATAGCTAGCTATTAACACATAGGCCAACGCCAGGGCACCGACAAAAATGAAGGGTACGCTTTTGCGCAGGTTAAAGTTTTTGAAGCTGTGGAAATGGACATTCGAAACCATACTCAATGCGGCGAAAAACAGTAGCCCGACGGTGGCATAACGCAGCTCGTGGCCCTGAAAGCCGTTATCAGTCATTACCCATACAAAGCCACCAACCAGCGCCGCCGCCGCCGGTGAAGGTAATCCTTGAAAATAGATTTTGTCAGATAGCGGCGAGGTATTGAAGCGTGCAAGGCGCAACGCGGCGCTAACGCAATAAACAAAAGCTGCGATCCAACCCAGTCGTCCCAGATCGCGCATGGCCCATTCATAAGACACCAGAGCTGGAGCAACACCAAAGCTCACCATATCTGAAAGCGAGTCAAACTCGGCTCCAAAGGCAGATTGGGTGCGCGTCAGGCGCGCAATGCGTCCGTCGAGACCGTCTAGCACCATGGCAACGAAAATGGCAATGGATGCTTCTTCGAAACGCCCTTGCATTGCCATGACAATAGAAAAAAAACCGGCGAACAGCGCTGCCGAAGTAAACAGGTTGGGCAGCAAGTAGATACCGCGACGCCGTAACTCCGGGTTAAACAGACTTTTGCGTGGTTTCATGAGGTATTTAACAGCTTCTGATACCTAATATAGTCACGCCAGCTCGGCGAGTAAACTAGATGAAGCCTCTACCTTATCGCCGACCACCACTTTCACGCTTGCGTCAGGTGGCAGGTAAACATCTACCCGTGAGCCAAAGCGTATAAAGCCGAAGCGATCCCCTCGCGCCAGTTGTTGACCGATGTCTCCGTAGTTGAGGATGCGTCGAGCCACCAAACCTGCGATCTGCACACAGGTAACGTCCTGGCCGGAAGCGCCAATGTGTAAGGCGCAGCGTTCATTCTCTAGCGAAGCCTTGGATAGCGCGGCATTTACAAAACTGCCAGCGTTATACCATTTCTGGATGATTTTGCCATCTACCGGGCTACGATTGGAGTGAACATTAAAAATGTTCATGAATACGCTAATCTTGAGCGCCTGGCGCTGCAAGTATGGATCCTGGGTTGTCTCAATGGCGACTATGCGACCATCGGCAGGTGAGGCGACGCTCTTTTCACCACTCCCTGCCACAGTGCGGGATGGGTCACGGAAAAACTGCAAGCAAAACGCGAACAGCACCCACAAGGGCAGCGACCACCAGCCATAGCGCAAGGACACCAGGGTCGCCAACAAGCTGATAACAATGAAGGGCCAACCTTCGCGGGCTATGATTGGGTGCCTCCAGCCCGAGCCGACGGCGTTACCAGTTTGCATTAATTCTTGCTCTGATCTACCAGCTTGTCACGCTTTATCCAGGGCATCATGTCGCGTAACTGGGCACCAATTTGCTCGACCGGATGCTCCTCAATTAGTCGACGACGTGCATTCATCGACGGATAATTGGTGCGCCCTTCCAGGATAAACATCTTGGCGTAATCGCCATTCTGGATGCGCTGCAGGGCGGTGCGCATTGCTGCGCGTGAACTTTCGTTGATTACTTCTGGGCCGACTACGTATTCACCAAACTCGGCGTTGTTTGAGATTGAATAATTCATGTTGGCAATGCCGCCCTCGTAGATCAGGTCGACAATCAGTTTTACCTCGTGCAGGCATTCAAAATATGCCATTTCCGGCGGATAACCGGCTTCGGTTAAAGTCTCGAACCCCATCTTGATCAGCTCAACAACTCCACCACACAATACCGTTTGCTCGCCAAAAAGATCTGTTTCGGTTTCGAAACGGAAGGTGGTCTCAATAACCCCACCCTTGGTGCCGCCATTTGCAGCCGCATAAGATAGCGCTACGTCGTGGGCCTTGCCAGATTTGTCTTGATAGATGGCGATCAGGGTTGGCACGCCGCCGCCCTTAATGTATTCAGAACGCACCGTATGCCCTGGACCTTTGGGGGCAATCATGATCACGTCCAGATCATCACGAGGAACAATCTGGTTGTAATGCACCGTAAAACCGTGTGCAAAGGCAAGGGCCGCCCCTTTTTTCAGGTTCGGCTCAATATCGTTGCTGTAGACTTCAGGCTGATTCTCGTCAGGCAATAGCAACATTACAACGTCTGCGTCTTGCACTGCCACGGCGATTTCTTCCACCTTATGCCCGGCTTGGGTTGCCTTGTCCCACGAGGCGCCGCTCTTGCGCAAGCCGACGGTAACACCTACCCCCGAATCCTTAAGGTTTAACGCATGTGCGTGCCCTTGTGAGCCGTATCCTATAACAGCAACCTTTTTCCCCTTGATGAGGGAAAGGTCGGCGTCCTTGTCGTAATAAACTTTCATGCAAGCATCCCTTCCCATACTGTTTTTGCACGTCATTGACCAAGCGTATCCTGCTACCGCTCCCTTGACTTTACTTTCCAACTCACTCAAATAGATATTGCTCGACGGCGTTGCAAGACAGCCTTGCATATTATCATAGCGGCCCATTCATCCTCAGGATTTGTGGAATTGTGGGCAANCACNGAGCTGCATAGTCCAGGTTTGCCGGGCGGCTTCGGGCACACTTCTGCCTCGAAAATGTAGCTACGTCAGCTGGAAAAGGCGCAGTCATGGGGACGCATTGTTATTATGTTATAGTACCCACTTGTCGAACGGGACAATTCCTGTTCAAGGCAGAATTACATTCCTGCAATCTGTTGGTTTGACCTCACGCGTCGCAAAATAAAACCTGGGTTGCATCCTGTTAATTGCATGAGAGGGCGTTTTATGTCAGAAAGCACTGACCGAGTATGTACCTTTTTTTCTTCAAATCCTAAACGTANCCTGCTGGCCACCTCCGTTGTGAGCCTTGCGCTTCTCGCTGGCTGTGGTGAACCGGCCAAGCAAGAAAGCAGCNCCAAATCANCACCAGCATCCTCCAGTAGTACCCAAGCTGCCGTTACCGAGTCTGCTACTGAGCAGTGCGGTAAAGTTACTGTCGCAAACATGAACTGGCAGTCAGCTGAAGTTGCAGCTGAAATTGACAAAATCATCCTCAGTAAGGGCTACGGTTGCGAAGTAGCGCTAGTACCTGGTGATACACAGCCGACGCTGACATCAATGGTAGAAAAAGGCGAGCCAGACGTGGCGCCNGAGGCATGGGTAAACGCCATGCGTGTGGTGCTCGACAAGTCAGTTAGTGAAGGTCGACTGCATTATGCAGCCAAGATATTAAAAGACGGTGGCGTTGAAGGGTTGTGGGTGCCTGCCTATATNGTTGAATCAAACCCCGAAATAAAGACCATTGATGACGCACTAAACCACCCGGAATTGTTCCCCGCCCCTGAAGACAAGGAAAAAGGTGGTCTGCATAACTGCCCCTCCGGTTGGAACTGCCAAATCTCAACAAAAAATGCTTTCAAGGCATGGAAAGCCGAAGAAAAAGGGTTCCAGCTCGTGGATACCGGTTCTGCAGCAGGCCTGGATGGTTCCATAGCCAAGGCTTATGAGCGCAAGGAAGGATGGCTAGGCTATTATTGGGCACCAACTTCCATTCTTGGCAAGTATAAAATGGTCAAGCTTGACGCAGGTGTACCGCATGATTCCCAAGCCTGGAAAGAGTGTAATACCAAAGAGAACTGCGCCGATCCAGGTAAGAATGACTGGGCGGTATCCGAGGTGTATACAGTTGTGACGGACCGTTTTCGCAAAAAAGGTGGCGCAGCATACGACTACCTGAGCAAGCGTGCCTGGGGCAACGACACGGTTAATGCCCTGCTCTCATGGATGCTCGAAAATCAGGCAAGTGGTGCTGATGCCGCTGTACATTTCCTTAAAAACAACCCCGACATCTGGAAATCCTGGGTGACCCCGGAAGCTGCTGAAAAAATCAGCGCCGGACTTTAATTCATCTTTTTGCACACTGGAGAGGCACCCGCGTGGGTGTGCTTTCTCCAAGGTGTTCCGTGGCGACTGGCGTAAGCAGCCTATCGTGATGTGATATTCCGCTCATACTGTCTTGTCTTGACATTTTCATGCGGCGGTTTCTACTGGCAACAACGTTAGTGCTCTGCTCGACTACTTGTAATTTATAGCCGCCACTGCACTGGCAGAAAGGAGGGCGTATGTCCTGGCTTAGCAAATTCCCAACGCTAGGCGATGCTGAACTGCGTTTGCTTAAGCAAAACGTCGATATGATCTTTCGCGGCTTTACCCGCGAATACGGGAATGCTATTGAAGCTATATTTGATCCGCTGAAAGACCTGCTGATCTTTTCTGAGAAACTGTTTATCAACACTCCATGGCCGCTTATGATTGGCGTTTTGGCGTTACTTGCCTGGATTGCCAGCCGATCATGGAAGATAGTAGTGTGGCTGATCCTTACCCTGGCGCTGATTGGCTTCTTTGGCATGTGGGAAGACACCATGAAAACGCTATCCATGATCCTTATCTCGACAATATTTGCGATTATGNTTGGCTTGCCAATCGGCATTGCAATGAGTCGCAGCGATAGAATGCAAAATATTGTTATCCCCGTGCTCGACGTAATGCAAACCATGCCAAGCTTTGTGTATCTGATACCGGTGGTTATGCTGCTGGGCATTGGAAAAGTGCCGGGTATGATAGCTATCGTAACTTATGCAGTGCCGCCGTCTATACGCTTTGCCAACCTGGGCATCAGGCTTGTTGATTCGGCTTTACTAGAAGCGGCTGATGCCTTTGGTACACCGGCCTGGAAACGTCTTTTCCGCATTCAGCTACCGCTGGCCTTGCCGACTATCATGGGGGGTATTAACCAAACGGTTATGATGGCGCTTGCCATGGTAGTTATAGCTGCGATGATAGGTGTCACTGGTCTGGGGCAGCCAGTGTTGAAATCAATAACCAACCAGTATTTTACGCTTGGCGTCTTTAACGGCCTGGCCATCGTCGGCATTGCCATCATGATAGACCGCGTTACCCAAGCGTATGGTCTGCGGTTGCAAAAACACCTGGAGGCAGGTCAACATGCCTGAGTTGCAAACAGATCGAGCCGGGCTTCACGTTTCGGTTCGCAATCTGTACAAGATTTTTGGCCCCGATGCGCAGGAGTTATTAGCACTTGTCAAGGATGGCATCGGGAAAGAGGAGCTGCATAACGAGCATGACCATGTGCTAGGATTGTCAAACATCAACCTGGAAATAGAGTCCGGATCACTCTTTGTCATCATGGGCTTGTCGGGTTCGGGAAAAAGCACCCTTATTCGCCATATCAACCGTCTGATTGATCCGACAGCAGGAGAAGTCATTATAGGCGACGAAGAGGTAACGGCCCTCTCGCTTAACAACTTGCATTGCTTTCGCCGTGACAATATATCTATGGTGTTCCAGAAGTTCGCGCTGTTTCCGCATATGACAGTGCAGGAAAACGCTGAATACAGCCTGAATGTCCGTGGCATAGCTGCACGCCAGCGTCGAGCTGAAGCGAAGCGTTGGCTTGACCGCGTTGGATTGAATGGTTACGAGAAGTATTACCCCAAGCAACTATCCGGTGGCATGCAACAGCGGGTTGGTCTGGCGCGCGCGCTGACTGCCAATACGCCAATAATGTTAATGGATGAAGCCTTTTCGGCGCTTGATCCCTTGATCCGTCATGATATGCAGGGGATGTTACTTGACCTGCAACGAGAGTTGGGAAAGACCATTATCTTTATTACTCACGACCTTGACGAGGCGCTACGCCTGGGAGACCATGTTGCCATTTTGCGTGACGGCGCCGTACAGCAGCAGGGTACTGGTCAGCAAATTGTGCTTAACCCAATCAATGATTACATCGTCGACTTTGTGCGAGTTGTAAACCGGGGGCGGGTAATTTGCTGCGATGCGTTGATGCAAAGTGAAATACCCGAAGACAGCAATAACTTGCCGCATGTGAAAGAGACGATGGTAATTGAGGAAGTGGCAAGCATCATCAACGAGGCTAACGCTGAAAGCGCTCTGGTTACCAACATCAAGGGTGAAGTAGTTGGCCACCTTAGCCTTTCCGATATCATAAATACCATGGTGCCAACCTGTCAGCAATAGCAGGCAGCGTGGAATAAGGGGAGACACATTTTGGAAGCGCTATTCTGGCAGCGACGCTGGCAAGAGGGCCGTATAGGTTTCCATCAACAGGAAGTAAACGCCAGTTTGCGGCGCTTCTGGCCACAGTTGGATCTTGCTGATGGAGGCTGCGTATTCGTGCCACTATGCGGCAAAAGCCTTGATATGTTGTGGATTGCCGCTGCCGGACAGCGTGTACTCGGTGTGGAGCTTAGCCGTATAGCTGTGCGCGATTTTTTTGCCGAGAATAACTTGCCTACCGAACAGCCAAGACACGGCACATCTCATGGTGGCNCTGGTGGTATTGTGAGCTGGCGCAGCAGCAAGATNGAGATAATATGTGGCGATTTTTTTCGTCTGTCAGCCAACGAGCTNAAAGGCGTNACTGGCGTCTACGACCGCGCAGCGTTAATCTCTATGCCAACAGAAATGCGAGNGCGCTACATTCAGCATTTGATTGACATTNCACCACCGATGGCGCCTATCTTGCTCGTAACGCTGGAATTTGACAACAGCGTCAAACCAGGGCCACCATTTTCGGTGGACGAAGCTGCTGTACGCTCGGGTTTTGAACGACAATATTATGTTGACTGCCTGGACGTACAGGACATTCTCTCGAAAAGTCCACGTTTCCGAGAGAGCGGTATTAGCAGCTTGCTAGAGAAGGTGTACAGGCTGCGTCCCAAGTAGGCGACCGCTTCCAGGCAGTAAGCATATCCCCAATCCGCACATAGGTTCAGTAAAAAAGAGAAAACCTTGGTTGTATAATGGCTTGCGACAAAACAGGCCATCACCCAATGGGTGCAACACAAGGTTTTCAGATGAACATTCTACCGCATAAAATCACGACCACAAATGCTGCTTTGACCTCCCGCGCAGGCTTGTTGGTGATAGCCGAGTTGATGCAATCCCTACAGCTTGCGAAGCATATTGACCAGCAGTTTCCACAGCCCAGGAGCAATCGTGGTTTTAAGCCCTCGTGCTTTATTGAGACATTGATTCTGATGCAGCATGAGGGGAGTTTTAATTTGGATGATGTACGCCATTTGCGAGAGGAAGATGCCCTGACATCCGTATTGGGGATAAAGTAACTACCTCAGGCCACTGTGTTGGGGGGATGGTTGCGCCGAATGGGCAGAGAACCCATGGTCAGCAAAGCATGGAGCGTGGTCAATCAGCGGGTTCTAAAAATGGCGCTGATGAGAATAGAACCACCGCCCATAAGCACTCATAGAAGAACCCCGCTTCCGATAAACTTAATTCCATAGGAGAGGTGCGTTCGAATTAAAGTCAATCACGACATAATCAGCTATCATGCCCCTGGGGCTGAACAAATCAGACAGATGTTGTGGTTATTGGCATCCATTAAGGATAAAAACGAAAATTTTAAGTGGTTAGAGCAACTCACCGAACTCTATATGCGGATTTGGGGAGACATAATTTTTTGACAGGTGCCCCGATATTAAAATAAAATGCCAGGTTATTTTTCATCTGGCCCCGTTGGGGTTTCCTTCCCACTTTCTGAGCGAGGTTGAGGAATGGGAGATGCGGGGCACATTAACAACCGAAATACAAGATTGAAATCAAGAGATTAGCGATGAAAACGTTTTCTGCCAAAGCCCGGGATATCGAACGCGCCTGGTACGTAGTAGACGCGACCGATCTGGTTTTGGGGCGCCTGGCCGCAGCTGTTGCCCACCGTTTACGTGGCAAGCACAAGCCTGTTTACACCCCGCATATGGATACCGGAGATTATGTCGTCGTTACAAACCTTGCTAAGCTACGCGTCACCGGTGCCAAAGCGGAAGACAAGATATATTATCGCCACACCAATTATCCGGGCGGCATTCGGGAGAACAGCTTTCGCGATATGCAGCAGCGCTTTCCTGGACGTGCTTTTGAAAAAGCAGTCAAGGGAATGTTGCCTAAAGGCCCGCTAGGCTACGCGATGCTAAAAAAACTCAAGTGCTATGCCGGGGAGGAACACCCGCACAGCGCCCAGCAGCCCAAACAATTGAAATTGTAGGCTGTAGGGGGATAAAATGCCGTCGGAGTACTTAGAACGCTCGAATCCAGTTAGCAATTTACAGGTATTAAAAACAATATATGTCAACAGCAGATAGCTACTATTACGGTACCGGACGCAGAAAAAGCTCCGTCGCCCGCGTTTTCATCAAACCTGGCAAGGGGGTAATCTCGATCAACGGTAAGCCAATAGACAGTTTTTTTACCCGTGAGACTGCCCGTATGATAGCGCGCCAGCCGCTTGAACTGGTTGGGCAAAGCACCAGCTTTGATATCAGGGTAAACGTGCACGGTGGTGGCGAATCCGGGCAGGCCGGAGCGGTGCGGCACGGTATTACGCGTGCCTTGATTGACTTTGATGCCGAGTTGAAGCAGAGTCTGTCAGCGGCAGGTTTCGTTACCCGTGACGCGCGCGAAGTAGAACGCAAGAAGGTTGGTCTGCACAAGGCGAGACGCAGAAAGCAATTTTCCAAGCGTTGATGTACCAGATCTGGTCGGAACTTCTACATCTTAACTGTTGCCGTCAAGATGGATTGTCTTGTTGTGAGAGTAAGCTAGCCAGAGTAGCAGCGAACCGATAATAATCATCGGTAACGATAACCATT
>Ga0049116_10000197_pt1 | contig 13443 bp, 15 predicted proteins | sample WorMetvacBELIZE2_FD_55049 | JGI IMG/M metagenome (GOLD analysis project Ga0049116, IMG submission 55049) | Marine gutless worms symbiont microbial communities from Max Planck institute for Marine Microbiology, Germany - Olavius vacuus BELIZE.2 | ecosystem: Host-associated > Annelida > Digestive...
GGAAGATAAGGAAATCCCTTTTAATGTAGCTCATGATACTAAAGGCGAAATTGCATCCAGATATAAAGTTGCTGCCACTCCTACAACAATACTATTCAATCAAGGAAAAATTCAAAATTTATGGATTGGACCTATAAACGATAATGATATAAGAAAAGCAATTGAGGAAATAATCTAGAAATAATGCAATTAAAACAAATATATTTTTCAAAATAAAAGGAAATATAAAATTTTTATTCCAAAATCACAGAAATTATGTAAAATCTCGGGAGTTTTTTTTGAGTTTAAATATTATCTATCAAAATTGTCTACTCGATAGAATAAAATATTAGAATTAACTAGTTGCAGGGGATATGAACATGAACAAAAATTGTATATTCACTATTTTTCTGATAAAACCAATTAATTTATTGATTGCTTTTTTCCTGGCAAGTCTAAGAAAAATATCTATAAATAATATTAAATTCTCAATGCTTCCTCGTATTTTCTTCGGTGGTTTTGCATTATCTTTATCTTCAGGTTTAGCAGCTCAAGGTTGGAACTTTAAGACTTTTCAAACTGCAATCGGTGAGGAAATTCTTAGTCTCCACAATTTTTTAATGATTTTTATAATAATAATATTTGTTGGGGTCTTTTACTTTATGTTTCATGCATTAATAATGCATCGAAAATCAAAAATTGCTGATGGTCATAAACCTTCAAATTTTCACGAAAATATTTGGGTAGAAGTAATTTGGACACTTATTCCATTCATAATATTAATAATTATGGCAATCCCGACAACAATATCAATATTAAAAGTCAGGGATAATAATGATTCTGATTATTCAATATTAGTTACAGGTTATCAATATAAATGGGGATACGAATATTTAGACGGACCCGCCAAAGGTTTAAAATATATATCAAATTTAATAACTCCGCAGGAGGAAATAAATAATAAAATTGCCAAAGGTGAAGATTATTTATTGGAAGTCGATAATCCCTTAGTAATTCCTCAAGGCAAAAAAACAAAATTTTTAATAACCTCAAATGATGTTTTACATGCTTTCTTTGTTCCGGAATTAGCTATGCAACAAACAGCAGTTCCGGGATTTATTCGCGAGTTTTCGGTAAATCCACTAAATGCAGGTACTATTCGTGGGCAATGCTCTGAACTATGTGGCTCAGGTCATGCTTTTATGCCGATAGTTATTGAAGTTTTACCGGAAGATGAATACCATTCTTGGGCGGAACAAAAATTAGCAAAAGCATCCGAAGCTGCATCCGGTAAGGACTTGTCTCGTGAGGAGTTAATGGAACTTGGTAAAAAAGTTTATGAAACCAATTGTGTTACTTGTCATAAAGCTAATGGCGAAGGTCTTGCACCGGTTTTTCCTTCAATTGCTAATTCACAATTAGTTCAAGGTGATAAAAAAGCAGTTATTGATATCATTGCTAATGGTCGAGATGGCACTGCTATGAGTCCTTTTGCCCAACTTATCGGTGATCAGGATGTTGCTGCTGTCGTAACTTATATTCGAAATAGCTTCGACAATAATACTGACGATCTTGTCCAACCCAGCGAAGTTGCTGATATTAAAAAATAATTTGGGAGAAAAAAGTGTCATCCAGTACTACCACACTTGATAATTCAAATAGTTCACACGATCATAATAATCATCACAATCATCCTCCGGCAAAAGGAATAATGCGTTGGATAACCACTACCAATCATAAAGATATTGGGACAATGTATTTGCTTTTTAGCTTAACTATGTTTTTTGTTGGTGGTTTTTTTGCGATGGTAATTCGTGGGGAATTGCATAGTCCGGGTTTGCAATATGTTACTACTGAATTTTTTAATCAAGCCATCGGTTTACATGGATTGATTATGGTATTCGGAGCAATAATGCCGGCATTTGTAGGATTTGCGAATTGGATGATTCCGATGATGATCGGTTCATCTGATATGGCATTCGCAAGAATTAACAATTGGAGTTTTTGGATTCTTCCATTTGCTGCAGCTCTATTAGTGATTTCTATCTTTGTGCCTGGAGGTTCAATTAATTCGGGTTGGACGATGTATGCTCCGTTATCAGTGCAGCAGGCAGGTATGGGTATGGATTTAGTAATATTTGCCGTTCATATCTTAGGCATTTCATCAATTATGGGTTCAATTAATATAATTGTTACCATATTAAATCTTCGTGCTCCCAAAATGAAGATGATGCAAATTCCAATTTTCTGTTGGTGCTGGTTGGTAACTGCATTTTTGTTAATTGCGGTTATGCCAGTATTAGCCGGCGCAGTTACCATGTTATTATTTGATCGTCATTTTGGCACTAGTTTTTTTAGTGCTGCCGGTGGTGGTGATCCAATGTTGTTTCAGCATATATTTTGGTTTTTCGGTCACCCCGAAGTTTATATTATTGCTCTTCCGGCTTTTGGAGTAATTTCTCAAGTATTTCCGGTTTTTGCACGTAAAAAATTGTTTGGTTATACTTCAATGGTTTATGCAATCGCTGCAATAGCAATACTTTCATTTATTGTTTGGGCGCATCATATGTATACTACCGGGCTAACTTTGAACGCTCAATTATTTTTTATGTATGCAACAATTTTAATTGCGGTGCCTACCGGGGTAAAAGTATTTAATTGGCTGGCAACAATTTGGCGAGGGTCGATTACTTTGGAAACACCGATGCTTTTTGCTTTAGGATTTTTATTTTTATTTGTAATTGGAGGGTTTTCCGGGTTAATAATTGCATTAGTTCCGCTAAATGTTGTGCTTCACGGAACTTATTATATAGTTGCCCATTTTCACTATACTATGGTTGCCGGAGCTTTATTTAGTGCTTTTGCAGGTTTGTATATGTGGTTGCCTAAATGGACCGGCAGAATGTACAATGAAACCTTAGGTAAAATTCATTTTTGGTTATCTTTCATTTTCTTTAATATGACTTTCTTTGTTCAGCATTTTTTAGGAATGCAAGGGATGCCAAGGAGAATTGCAGATTACCCGCTGCAATATCAAACTTTGAACCAAATTTCAACATTGGGTAGTATACTTTTTGGTTTAGCCCAATTGTTATTTTTATACATTTTATTTACTACAATTAAATCAGGTGCTAAAACTACTGAGGCGAAAACTTGGGAGGGAGCTGAAGGTTTAGAGTGGACTTTACCTTCACCAGTACCATATCATACTTTTGAAGTTCCGCCAGTTTATAAATAAATTATGGATAACCAAGAACCAAACAAATCGGTAGATGAATCTAAAATAAACCGAGCCCGAAATATTAAGACCGGTTTAATCATTGGTGGAGTTGTTTTTGCAATTTATTTAACTTTCATTATTAAAACTGGATTAAAAATTAATTTTTAATTATGAAAATTCCAAGTTCAGTTAGTATGATTATCTGTGGAATTTTGGGAATTAGCTCAAGCAAGAATCATCAGCAAAATATCCAAAAAGTTTCACTACCAACTTTGTTATTATCCGTAGTAATTACTTTGGGCATAATTATTAGCATACTATTTTTTATAGTAAGTTTTATTATTAATGGTTAACTTTTTTTGAGGTAGTATATGAGCAAACCCGACTTATATTACATTCCCCAGCCTTCTAAATGGCCCTTTATTGGGGCTATTGGCTTATTTTTAATTTTATTTGGCATCGCCAACATTATTAATGAAGTAGCAATCGGACCTTATTTATTAGTCGCAGGATTTGTGATATTCGTTTTCATTATCTTTCGTTGGTTTGGTGAGATTATTAACGAAAATCTCTCAGGTGTATATAACAAAGGTGTTGATTCGTCTTTTCGCTGGGGCATGAGTTGGTTTATTTTTTCCGAAGTAATGTTTTTTGCAACTTTTTTTGGTTCCCTGTTTTTTGTAAGAGTTTATGTTTTACCTGATTTAGAACTAGACCAAAACTATTTATGGGAAGGGTTTCAAGGAATTTGGCCTAGTGCCGGACCCGCTTTTGTTGATAAATTCACGCCAATGACTGCTTGGGGAATTCCAACATTAAACACTTTTTTACTTTTATCCTCAGGAGTAACTATTACTATTGCTCATTGGGGATTGATAAAACAAAGACATAAACAATTAATTTATGGACTTATTGCAACCATCGCTTTAGGGCTAATATTTATTGCTTTACAAGCATATGAATACTCACATGCATACACCGATTTAAATTTAACTTTAGCAACCGGAATATATGGTTCGCTTTTTTATATGTTAACCGGGTTTCATGGATTACATGTAACCTTAGGTTTAATTATGCTAACCGTTATCCTGGTTAGGTCATTTAAACATCACTTTAAACCTGAAAAACATTTTGCATTTGAAGGTGTTGCCTGGTATTGGCATTTTGTCGATGTGGTTTGGATACTTTTATTTTTTGTTGTCTATTTACTTTGATATACAAAGATTCTAAATATTAAATGATTTGTAAGTTTGCGCAAATTTAAACCTCAACTTGTTCCTACTATAGCATTAATTGTTTTTCTCCCAATATTTGGATATTTGGCAAATTGGCAATATCAAAAAGCCAAAAATCTTGAACAACTCCAAATATTTCAAAATAAAAATCTAAACAATTTTCATTTACAACTTCCGAATGATGTTCAATTGGCAGATGATAAATATAAGTTTTCCAATTATCGACTTAAAGGTCAATACAGCGAATTAAGCTTTTTATTAGATAATCAAATATTTAATAATCGTGCGGGATATCATTTATTCAGCTTATTTTTAACTGACAAGCAAAAATTGATTTTAATTAACAGGGGATGGCTACCTCAGGGAAGAACTCGTCAAGATCTGCCTAAATTTACAACTCCTAATACTGAACTTGAAATTGAAGGTTATTTACATCCAATACAAAATATCAATTTAGCGCAAAAATATAAACCCAAAATTAATGATAAAGTTTGGCAAATTATTGATGTTGATTTAATCTCAAAGTTTATTGGTCAAAAAGTCTATCCATACCAACTTCGATTACTTGCAACACAGGACCCGAAAAAAATAAAGCAATATCCAATTACTTTTAATTATGAAAAAAGATTTAGAACAGATAAAATTATTATGCATAAAAGTTATGCAGGTCAGTGGACCTTATTTGCGGTTACAGCTATAGTTTTATGGCTAATATATAGTTGGAAAAAAGTTTAAAAGTATTATGAATATTGATCAAAAAAACAATGAAAAAGCAGGTATAGAGAATACCCAAAGCGATAAGTTATCAGAAAGTTTAAATGAAATTAATCAAATTAATAAACCTAAGAATAATCGAAATTTAGGAATTAAACTTGCAATTGTTGCAGTTGGTTTTTTTGGGTTTGGTTTTGCTTTAGTTCCACTTTATAACACCTTATGTAAAGCTTTAGGTATCGCTCCTTCTCAATCAGTTGCTTCGACCAAATCGAATATTAAATCCGAAAATATTAAGCCTCGACCGGTCAAGGTCAGCTTTACCCATCAAATTATGAATAATGCCGATAATGTAGAGTTTTACCCAATGCAGGATTTTTTAGAAATCCAAACTCAAAAAAAGGCTACAGCAAAGTTTTTTATTCATAATAAGGCTAATCAACAAGTTACATTTAATACGATATATAGTCTGACACCAACTCATGCCGGAGGGAATTTACATAAAATTGATTGCTTTTGTTTTACAGAACAAACTCTTGATGCCGGAGAAAAAAGAGAAATGCCGATTGTTTTTTTTATTGATAGTCAACTTGACAAGTATGTCAGCAGCTTGAATATGAATTATGCTTTATATAAGGTTGATAAAAACAATCCTCAAAAAAATTCTCACTCAATGCAAATGAAGCATTAATTTTTTTTTGATTTTTTTAAAAACCTTGTCCGGGAATAATTTCGAATAAATATCCTAAAATAAATAAAATAAAAAGAATTATTGAAAGGGATATTCTTATGGTTAAATATCTAACAGTATTATCTTTATCTTTTAGATTTTGTTGATTTTCTTGATTTGCACTCGAGCCAATCCTCATCATTTTATATAATGCCGCAAATAATGAATAAATTATTCCTAATAAAAAAACAATGATGATTATTTTATATATCATGTTAAATCAAATAATAATTTACCCAGATTTTACTGGTTATAAATATTTCTATATAATTTTTTAAGCTGAATACTATCTAATGCGGTCAATTAAAATTAAAGCACTAGCATTTTTTATAATGTGTAAACCAAGAGTAAATCTTTTAATTACTTTTACGGCAATAGTTGGAATGTTCTTAGCAACAGAAGGTTTACCTCCTCTTGATATTTTATTTTATGCAACTATTGGTATAGCCTTAGTTGCATTTGCTGCAGCGGCAGTAAATTGTGTAATTGAATATAAACTTGATGCTCTAATGATTCGCACCAGTACCCGACCGATACCTCGTGGTGAAGTTGGCTCTATCGAAACATTAATAGTTGCTACGATTTTGGGAATTTCGGGTTTGTTGATTTTATATTTTAAAATAAATATTTTAGTTATGTGGCTTACTTTAGCAACTTTTTTCGGTTATGCAATAATTTACACTGTATTATTAAAACCCGCAACGCCAATGAACATTGTAATCGGCGGAGCCTCTGGGGCGATGCCTCCGGTTTTAGGCTGGAGCGCAATTTCAGGAGAAATTACAACTCAAGCATTGGTATTATTTTTAATTATTTTTTTATGGACCCCACCTCATTTTTGGGCTTTAGCCTGCTATCGACGCGAAGAATATGCNAAAGCAAAACANCCAATGCTGCCGGTTACTCACGGTTTATCTTATACCGCTTTACAAATTTTACTTTATAGTTTTTTACTTGTAGCAGTTAGTTACATCCCTTTTTTAATCGGCATGAGTAAATATTTTTATTTAATTGCAACTTCTTTTTTAAATATATATCAAGTTGTGTATGCTCTAAAATTATTTCGAAACTATAATGATGGCTTAGCTAAAAAGCTTTTTAATTTTTCTTTAATCTATCTTTCGCTCTTATTTACATTTTTATTTATCGATCGTTTGTTTTAATCATATGTCAGCATTAAAAAAATTAACTTTATTTACGGCATTTTTATGCTTTATTGTTGTTGGAGTCGGTGCTTATGTAAGACTTAGCGATGCTGGATTGGGATGTCCCGATTGGCCTGGATGTTATGGACAAATTGGTGTTCCTCAAGATCAAGAGCAAATATCCAAAGCAAATAAATTATTTCCTAATTTTCCAGTTGATATCGCAAAAGCATGGAAAGAGATGATTCATCGATACCTTGCATCTTTTTTAGGAATATTAATTTTAATAATTACTTTTTTTTCATATCGTTTAAAGTTTCAACGATTGCTTACAAGCTCAACTCTAGCTGTAGTTGTTTTTCAGGGATTATTGGGAATGTGGACTGTAACCTTATTATTAAAACCTGCAGTGGTTAGTGCTCATTTAATTGGGGGAATTGTAACTTTAGCCTTATTGATAACATTATATTTTCGGCTTACACCAATATCGACAAAATTAATAATTGATAATTCAAAACCAAATTTATTAATAAAGATATTAGCAATTCTAGTATTATTTTTAGTCGTAGCCCAAATCGCTTTAGGCGGTTGGGTAAGTAGTAACTATGCCGCATTAGTTTGTAATGGATTTCCTGCTTGTAATGGTTCTTTCAATCCCCCGGCAGATTATGAAAATGCCTTGGTAATTTGGCGAAAATTGGGTTATACCGCAGAAGGAGCTATGTTATCAACAGAAGCACTGGTTGCAATTCATTGGCTTCATCGAATTGGCGCGTTAATACTAACCATCTTTTTGATTTGCTTATTATTTCTTTTATATCATCGAAATAAAATTTGGGTTTTGTTAATTTCAATTATATTTATTTTACAAATTTTACTAGGAATAATTAATGTGTTAGCAAATCTCCCGATTGCTGTTGCAGTAGCACATAATCTTGGCGCAGTAATGTTATTGTCAGCCATTTTAATATTGAATTTTTCAATATTAAATAAACCTTAAATTGATCAAATTGTATTAAATTGATAGTATTGTATAATCTATCGGGTTGTGTTTTTTACAGTTATTTTTAATACATATCCAAAATATAAATATAAGTAAAATTTATTAATCTAAATATATTTACAGGAGAAATAAAATGGTAAAAAGATTATTAATAACAGTTGTTACAGTTTTTATAGTTTGGGCGATTTTGGACTTTCTAGTTCATGGTTATATTCTCGGCTCAGCTTATGAAAATACTGCTGAATTATGGCGACCAATGGAAAATATGAAGGTAGGATTAATGCAATTAGTTGGAATAATTTATGCAACTTCATTTGTCGGTATCTATTATGTCGTAATTAGTCCTAAGTCAATGAAAACCGCATTGCTTTATGGACTGTTATTTGGTATAGCCATTGGATTTCCAATGGGTTTTGGAACATATAGTTTTATGCCGATTCCGGTATCCTTAGCAATTGCATGGTTTGTTTTTGCATTAATTAAAACTATAATCGGAGGAGCTATTGCTGGTGCAATAATTAAATCAACAATACCTAATACTGATAATAGCTAATATTTAAAAATAAAATATTATTAATATTGATTAGTTACCCAATCAATTTTTAATGAATAAAAAAAAGCCCCTATAAATAGGGGCTGAGGAGAGGAGGAGATATAAAAAAGTAGGATTATATGTAGTTCTATTTATATCTAAATGATTAAAATCAAAAATATATAATATATTTCACAAAAAGTAAAAAAAGTTAACTATTTTGATTTTTTACTACCGGAAGTAGTTGCTTGAGTAGCTGCATTAATGTTAGATGCAGTAATTTCCGCTACTTTTTTTGCAGCTTTATTCATTGAATCATAGGCTGAATTAGTTGCAGCAAGAACAGATTTAGCAGCAACAACCGCGGCATCTGAACCGGCAGGTCCATTTTTAGCGGCTTTATCTAAAGCATCAAATAACGCATTACTAATTTCAGCAACATTTGCTTCAATAGTTTTAGTCATTTCTTCTTGAGCTTGAGAAGAAAGTTCTAATAAACTTTTTGAATAATTAATAATTCGCTCAAATTGCGGTTGAAGTGATGCGGATTGTGTTTGCATTAATTCTTGCATATCTTTTACATCCATTAATTTTTTGCCTTGAGCAACATTAGCTTCATTGGTTTCTTTAGCATAAGATAAATGAAGATTTGCCATTTTTTCGGCATAGCCAATAGCTGAATTGGTAAAATTTACCATTGCTTCATAAGCTTGTTGTTGGGCTTTGGATACTTGATCTGGTGAAGAGAACATTTTAACTCCTTAATAATAATAAATCAATCTATTAAAAAATCAGTAAAAAAAAGTATTTTAATAAATCTTTAAAAAATTGTGCATTGCACAATAATTATTATAATATTTTAAAAACTTTTGTCAATACTAAGTGTCAACAAACAAATTGTGTGTCAATGAAAAAAATTGGAATTAATAAATTTCAAAAATTTAGGTTTTTGCCCGGGGGTGGGTGCGGTCATAAACTTTGGCTAAATTATTAAAATCTAAATGGGTATAAATTTGAGTTGATGATATTGATGAATGACCTAATAATTCCTGAACCGCCCGTAAATCTCCGGATGATTGGAGTAAATGAGAGGCAAATGAATGGCGAAGCATATGAGGATGAACTTTAAATTGAATACCTGTTTTTTTCGCAATTTTGGTTAATCGATATTCAATGGTTCTACCTGTTAGCCGCTTCCCGGATTTATTTATAAATAATGGTTTTATTTTATTATCCGAGTTAATTGTTTTTTTTGAAGTTGTTAATTGATCTCGAAATTTAAGCCAATTATTGATCGCAATAATTGCCTTATTACCCACAGGAATTTCTCTAGTCTTTTGTCTTTTACCTAAAACAATTAATTTTCCATTTTTAATATCAGGTAAGTCTGAATCGTTAATAGCAACTAATTCTGAAAGACGCAATCCCGAACTATAAATTAATTCAAAAATTGCCAAATCTCGATAATCTTCGGGCTTTTTTAATGGAAATTTTAATATTTGATTTATTTGATCGGGATTTAAAGTTTTTGGTAATTCTTTTTTTCCTTTTGGTGGATGAACATTTGTAACCGGATTTTTATTAAAATTGCAGTAATAATTTAAATAATTATAAAAAGCTCTGATTGCCGATAAGTGACGCGATAAACTACTCGAGGTAATACCTTGAGAATGTTTTTTAGCAGTAAATTTGCGAATGTCTTGTTCACTAATTTTTTGATAATCAGGAAAATCTTGAAATAATTTTTCAAGATCTCGTCGATAATTTGAAATAGTATGAGGTGAGGCACGCTTTTCATATGTTAGCCAATTAATAAATTTCTCAAAATCTGATAAAGATTGATTTGAAATTTCACTTGATTTTGAGTTATCAGATTGCATTTATAATCTAAATAAATGAGCTTCAACCAATCTGGCACAAGTTTCAGCAAAACGACCTACCAATAAAAAATCTACATTATCACTTTCAGAAAAATCATCTTTCTGATCCTCAATAAAACAAAGCAAACCTTTTACCTCCTTTTTAGATTTGTTATTTTTGATAGATATTGGTAATGCGATGGTGTAATTACACAATTTACAAATATATTTAGGACAATCATGTTGGAAGATTTGTAAAGGTAAAATAGTATTGGCTAAAGCTTTAATTTCTTGACTGGCAATCGGCAGATTACTAAATGTTGCTGTGCTATTTGGATCAAGTTTTACGTCCCAAAGCCAGATTTTTGGAGTTAACTGTAAACGAGTATTTGTTTGAGTTGTTAAACAAGCAATAAAATCAGCTAAAGTAGCACATTTAGCTAAATTACAAAGTAGACGATGAATCCGGTTCGATAATTCTTGATTGGTTTTGGCAATATTAACTAAATTACGGTATTTATTTTCTACAGTTGAAATTCTCGCTTGTAAAACTTCACGATGTTTATCCAATAAATTAATTGATTGGTTTTTTACATAATTATTACGCTTGGGAAATTTAATTTTTAATAATAATTCTTGATTGCGAATAAAAAATTCTGGATGTTCTAAAAGATAATTTCGAATTTGTTTTTCGTTGGGATTTTGTAAATTATTTTCTGAATAATTTGTTCTAATAGAATCAAATGAACTTTCATCAATTATTTTTTTTAAAGGCTTTGACATATTAGATGATAATTTGAGCATTAAAAACTTCTACAGCATCGCCTTCCATATAAATTGGATCATTAGCTTTAGCTGACCAAATAATTTTTATTGCACCTCCTAAAAGTAAAACTTTAATTTGCTTGTTTATCGCTAGTAATCCTTGACGAATTCCCGCAACCACAGCAGCACAAGCACCTGAACCACATGCTAGGGTTTCCCCCGAACCCCTTTCAAATACCCGCAATCTAATATTTTGTTTATTAATAATTTGCATAAATGAAACATTTACGCTTTTGGGAAACGCTGGATGAGATTGTAGTTTTGAGCCAATTTTTTTAACTTTAGTCTTAGCTACATCTTTTACTTTAATTACAGCATGAGGATTACCAATAGATAGTGCTGAAATTTTATATTTTTTCTTTGAAAGCTGAATTTTTGAGGTCCCGTCAGTTTTATTGACAGGATTTGTTGGTCGATAAGGGATTTTTGAAACTACAAAATTAGGTGCAGGCATTTCAACCCGATAAATTTTATTTTTGTTTGAATCAGTTTTTTGTTCTATTGTTAATTGACCGTTTTCAATTCCAAGAACTAATCTTTTTTTGCGTGAAAGTTTGCGATTGTCTACAAAAAGTGCAAAACAGCGGGCACCATTTCCGCAATTTTCTGAAAGTGAACCGTCAGCATTATAAATTCGATAAAAAAAATCGTGATTAGAATTTTGGCTTTTTTCAACTATTAAAATCTGATCACATCCGACCCCAAAATTTCGATCAGCAATTTTTTTACATATTTTAGATCTTTCAGTTTTTGAATTAGGAAATTTTTGGGAAATCGCATCAATAACTACAAAATCATTGCCGGATGAATGCATTTTGGCAAAGTTGATTCTGGTTGGATATTTTTTTACCATTATATGGCAAAATATTGTAATATATCATTAAGATATTTAATAATATTAAAGTAAACTTATTATAAAAATTAACTAAAATGTTTGAATTTGTCGATGATATTGAAAGTAGAATCTTAGATTTACAGCAAAAACATAGTAAAGCAATTTCTGAGTTTCAGACACTTTTGCAAAAATATCAAAAGCTTAAGGCAGAACACAATACTTTACTTGAAAATAATCAATTGGCATATAGTCGATTGGAGAAGTTACTTGAAAAAATTCCCGAAGGAGAGTATCAAGAAACAAATAATTCAAATAATCAAAAAGAAAATAGTTAAAATATACCTTAATAAATTACTTTAAATAATGAAAACAATCTCAATTAGGGTCGGTACTAAAACATTTAGTATTAATTGTCCTGAAGGTCAAGAGGATTCGCTTGAACAAGCGACCAAACTTTTAGATACCCGTTTTGAAGAAATTCGACAAAATGCCTCAACCCTTCCCTACGATCAAACTTTGGTTTTGGCAGCTCTCAATTCAATTGTAAGTTATCAAAATAAAATTGATCAGCAAAACGAAAATAATAATAATATGGAAAAAAGACTTAAACGAATTATCACTTTATTTGATTAACTATTTATTTATTAGTATTAAATTAAATATAAACTTAAACTAATCAATAAATAACATAATACAATTTCTAATATTCCACCATTTCATTTTTTGAGGTGAATTTGTCTTTGATTTTGCCAAGAAGTCCAAGCAAAAATTTTGAACAATAGAAAATAATTAATATTGCACAAAATAAAAATACAAATAATAAAATTAAAAATATCAAGGGATAATTTAATAAAGTCCAAATACCAATCCCGAAGATAACTTCTTCACTAAACGAACTAATAATATTTGATATTGGCTCTGGAGAAGTATTAACTGCCGCACGGGTTGAAGTTTTAGCAAGATGAGTACCGGCAGTAATTGAACCGGCGATTAACGCTAAGGCAATTTGAGTAGCAGTCCCATAATCTCCCATTACTGCAGCCGCTAAAATAGCTCCAGCGGGGATTCTAATAAAGGTATGAACACTATCCCAAAGAGAATCAACCCAGGGAATTTTATCAGCGAAAAATTCGACAATTAATAATGTTCCTGAAACCGATAAGATTAGCGGATGCGCAAGAATATTTAAATCACCGGGTAAATTTATACCGCCGAATTTAGATAACATTCCCAAAATAAATATTAATGCATAAAGTCTGAGCCCACTTGCCCAACCAACCCCTATAGCTAATGTCATTAATGAAGCAAAATTTAAGGGAAGTTCATTTAAATCAAGTAATGGTTGAAACTGTTGAGTTAGTTCGGG
>Ga0049116_10000206_pt1 | contig 13224 bp, 15 predicted proteins | sample WorMetvacBELIZE2_FD_55049 | JGI IMG/M metagenome (GOLD analysis project Ga0049116, IMG submission 55049) | Marine gutless worms symbiont microbial communities from Max Planck institute for Marine Microbiology, Germany - Olavius vacuus BELIZE.2 | ecosystem: Host-associated > Annelida > Digestive...
ATATCAGTAAGAGAAAAACCCATCGCGCGCAGCAACAGCAAAACTGGTAAGGGTAAAACCACCTCTTCAACGCTCATCAGTAAAGACCAACACATTGGCTCTGGCAATTTGAGCAGCCAGGCGAGGCGGGTTGAAGTGGTTGACGCCAGGGACATGCCCTCCGGTTCGAAAGCCGAACCTCCTCGCAAGGGTGAAACCAAACAAACACGTTTAGAAGTCGCCACCAAAACAAATCAGTCAACGAACTCCATAAAGGGCGAAAACAAATTCGCGACGGTCGAAACAGAAATCGACATGACAAATCGCTTTGAAAAACCTGCCAACAATCGCTCAGCGGCTGCCGACCTGTCGAGAAAACTTGATGGGCAGGCTGGTAACGAAATCGTACGCCAAGTGAAGGTGGTACTCTCCAGGGCAAACGCCGGGGAGGTCCGAATCAATCTTAGACCTGACAATCTTGGCAGGGTAAGGGTGCAAATTCACCTTGAAGAGAATCGACTCACCGGCAGAATTTTTGTGGAATCCGCGGCAGCNCGCGAAGCTTTTCGGAGCTCTCTTGATGGTTTGCACACGCGTTTGGTTGAGAGTGGTTTTGGAGCGGCGGATTTGGAATTGGCCTGGGACGAGGGAAGAGGCAACCTTGCCTGGAATGGCGAATCAACTTCCCCCCATAGGAAGGACACCCGAAGCGCCGCCAAGGAATTCGAAAATATGGCAAGCATTGCTCATTGGGAAGCTCTCAGCGATGCCCTTGTGAACATGGTTGTATAGGAGCAGCGGATATGGATATTGCTACGACATTGAACAGCGCGGATCGGGCCAGCCTGGAGATGCAGGTATCGGCGTTCAATGCCAGTCTGAATGGAATAGAAGCCCCCCATCAAGAACTTGGGAAGGACGATTTTCTTCAGATTCTTATTACTCAGCTACAACATCAGGATCCCACCAAACCCATGGAGGATCGTGAATTTATTGCACAAATGGCTCAATTCTCGTCGCTGGAACAGATGACAAATATGAGCACGCAATTCGCCGAGTTATCCGCAGTCATGAAAGCCGCGCAGGCGATAAACCTTATCGGTCGNGATGTGGAAATCCTNCAGGGTGATGCGTTTGTTCAGGGAACGGTTGACGCAGTTAGCGGGGGGGCTTTCCCTCAATTACTGGTAAATGGCGTCTACTATGATTTCGACGATGTTTCAAAGATTATAAGATAAGGGAGAAACGAGATTATGATGCGATCACTTTATTCCGGCGTATCCGGTCTTCAGAATCATCAGGTTCGCATGGATGTTATTGGCAACAACATTGCCAATGTGAATACAATTGGCTTCAAGAAAGGTCGAGTGAATTTTCAAGACCTTATCTCCCAGACCATAAGTGGCGCTGCCAGGCCCACAGAAGAGGTTGGCGGTGTTAATCCCAAGCAAGTTGGACTGGGTATGATGGTGGCCGCCATTGATACCATCCACACCCAAGGATCATTGCAGTCCACCGGTGTTATTTCCGATCTATCGGTACAGGGAAACGGTTTCTACGTGCTGCGCAACGGTGATACAGAGCTTTATACCCGTGCCGGTGCTTTTGGACTGGACGCCGATGGATTTCTGGTGAATCCGGCCAACGGTTATCGGGTTCAGGGCTGGTTGCCTGAGCAGCTTGCCGACGGTACTCTGGGCGCCATCAAGACGGCTGCCGATGTAACGGACCTTATTGTTCCAGTGGGATCCAAAGACCCCGCGAACCAGACTGCCCTTGTGGAATTGGCTTCTAACCTCGATAAGCGCACCCCCGTTATTCCGCCGGGGGCCAGCCCTGCCACCATCAGTGAAGGTACATGGAGCCTCGATAAGAGAATTTACGATTCATTTGGCAACACGCATATTCTGAGAGTGAATTTTACACGAACAGCGGCGGTGAACAATTCCTGGGATGTTATTGTTCAGATTGACCCCGATCGGCCCGCAGACGCCGATGTACCTCCAAATGTCACCTTGGGTTTCGATCCCGCGACAGCCGCGGGAAACATCGATGGTGAAGGCGCTTTCACCCTCACCTTTGACAACCTCGGATCGATAGCAACGGTTACCGATGCGCAGGGAAATCTCGTTGATGCTGGGAGAATCCAGATACCTATTACTTTCGATGTGGAAAACGATGCTACAGGGGCTGTTATTACTCAGANTTTTCTCCTTGATATCGGTGAGGTGGGCAGTTACACCAATTCAACAACCCAGTTTGCCGAGACATCCAGCACAAAGGCTTTTCGCCAGGATGGCTATACTATGGGATACCTTGAAACCTATAAAATCGATCAAAACGGTATCATTACAGGTGTCTATTCCAATGGCACCGAACGCGATCTTGGGCAAATAGCTTTGGCCACATTCGTCAATCAGAATGGGCTGGACAAAGTGGGTGAAACCTCTTTTTCCAGAACCACTAACTCCGGCGATGCGCTTATTGGACCTTCGAGAATAGCCGGAAGGGGCAAAATAATATCAGGTACATTGGAAATGAGCAATGTAGACCTTGCGGAGCAGTTTACCGATATGATTGTGACTCAGAGGGGCTTTCAATCCAACAGTAAGACCATTCAAACCTCGGACCAGATGCTACAAGAACTGCTCACTTTGAAACGGTAATGATAGGAAGCTCTCGGCGTTNACAAGTCGTGCGCATGGGGAAAGTGGTAACGGATGATGATCAAAGTGAGTTTGCCAGGGAAATCGGATCGTCAGGTTTTTCTTAATCCTCATCTCATTGAGTATGCTGAGGAAGCCGGGGAGGGCAGAACGGCATTGATGCTCACTACCGGAAAACGTTTTGTTGTCACCGAAACGCCTAGCGAGATTAGATCGCTCATTATCGCCTACAGGCGGGAAATTGGCTTCCTAACCCAGGAGGATTAGTTAGTGGATATTGCAACTATCGGTGGAATTTTCGGAGGCCTCATACTCATAGTTTCCGCTTTCCTCCTCAAGGGAAACGATTTTCGGGGATTGTTGGATGTTACCTCTTTTATCATTGTTATCTTCGGTTCCTATGCCTCTGTCATCGCATCCAATCCCCTAAGCAGAGCATTTGGGTTTATAAAATACCTGAGAATTGTGACGCGGGTGCCAGTTTTTCAGAACAGGATGGACTTGATTACTCAGCTCGTTCAATTTTCAGATCACGCGCGAAGAGAGGGTCTGTTGTCACTCGATGATTCTCTGAGCGAGATAGAGGATGATTTTCTCCTGACCGGACTGCGTCTTGTTGTCGATGGCACCGATCCGGATATTATCAAACGCATCCTCCACACCAATTTAGAGCAGATGGAAAGCCGTCATGATGAAGGCATCGATTTTTTCCGGAGATGGGCCAAGGTGGCCCCGGCCTTCGGATTGATCGGCACCCTGCTCGGACTTGTTGGGGTGTTGGCGAGACTGGAAGATACTGCCTCAATTGGTCCGAATATGGCAGTCGCCTTGATAACCACCTTGTATGGATCGATTTTCGCGAACCTCATTCTCTCCCCAATACAGTTTAAACTTGAGGATAGACATAAGCAGGAAATGCAGATTAAGGAGATAATGATTCAAGGTATACTCTCTATTCAGAGCGGAGACAATACACGAATTCTGGAAGATAAACTGCTCACCTTCCTGCCGCCGTCGGATCGTCCCGCTCAAAACATTGAGGGAATTTAAGAATGGCTGAAGAATGGCGCGGAGCGAAGAGGAGCAAGCGAACTGGTGGTGGGGCCGATGAATGGCTCTTAACGTACGCCGATATGGTAACGTTGCTTCTAACCTTCTTTGTCATTCTGATGAATCCTAACAATCCCATCGATAGCCAGAGAGTTGAACTTATCACGCAGGCGTTTCAGGGACTTGGCCCGCTCAGGGGAGGCAATACCCTGTCCAAAGGAACCCTTGCTGAACTGGGGAATGATGTCTCGGCGATGCCATCGATTACACGTGGAAGGCGGTTAAACGAAGCTCGAAAAAGGGCTATCAGTGAATTTATGCCTGAAATTCAGAATCGTTTCGTTAAAATTAAGGAAGATGAGCGAGGGCTGATAATCAGTNTGGCCGGGGATATTCTGTTTAATAGGGCNAGCGCCGAGGTGAATCTTGAACAATCCAGAGCNGCNCTCCANAAACTGGCGCGATTTCTCGACACTGAGGATATCTCCACCCGAAAAATCAGACTGGAGGGTCATACTGACTCCTCACCTACCGATCCTGCTGGACCCTGGCCCNCGAATTGGGAGCTTTCAGCTGCCCGATCCGCTGCTGTACTTCATTATNTGGTTGATTATGGAGCCGATGAGTTTCGTTTTCAGGTGGCAGGTTATGCTGACACGGTTAANCTCATGAATCCTGAAATCAGGGAAGAAGATCGNGCGGAAAATCGACGCGTGGATATTGTAATTCTTAAGGAGGCCCATGAGTGATGGTTGATATCANTANTGCTAGACAAGGGGCTAACACACTGAAGTGTTTTGTGGTAGAATTCTGTTGGCATCAAGGNAGGATGATGTCTTATGTCTGATGAAAATTTCGCAATTGATGATACCCTAGACGNGGACANTGCCGAAACCATTGGCGATACCAGAAGAAGACGTGGTATTTCGGAGCGTTTGGCTAAGCTGTTGATGCTTATTGCTATTGGCATCGTGGCTGTTCTCTTGAGCATTACAATCAGCTTTCTTACTTATCGCTATATGGACAGGGGAAACCGGTCCCGCCAGTTTCCTGTGCTCTCTGAGAATTACATGACAGAGGTACCCGACTACTTCACATGGGATTTTCTAACCGGGGAGGGTTATGATTTACGCGCGCAAACTGCCGATGTTGAACAGTATACAGTATCGGCGAAAATCAAACTCGGATATGATAGCGAACGCTACAGGGACTTATCCACCGAGCTCACCACCAAAAATGATGCGCTCATGGATACCATCAGATTTTATTTCAGTACGCGAACCCGTGAACAACTCAATGATGAGGTTGCGGTAAAAAATGAGTTGATGAGCAAGATTAACAGCCTGCTGTCCCGTGGTGAAGTAGAGCAGATTTTGTTTCTTCAGTATCAGATTATTGGGATTTAGCCCATAACGGAGTAAATTGTGACAGAGGTCCTGTCCCAGGATGAAATAGATCAACTTCTCACTGCTATCAGCTCAGGTGATACCGAAATCGAAGAAACCCGGCCGATAGCCGAGCGGAAAAACATCCGAATTTGGGATTTCAGGAGACCTGATAAGTTCTCAAAGGAACAGATCCGCACTGTTTCCTTCATGCATGAAACTTTTGCCCGCCTTACAACTACCAGTCTAGCAGCCCAATTGCGATCGATGGTTCATGTGCATGTTGCCTCGGTGGATCAGCTCACCTACGAGGAGTTTCTGCGATCTATACCCTCTCCCACAACTCTGGCCGTGATAAACATGGATCCTCTNCCTGGCTCGGCGATTCTTGAAATTGATCCAGCAATCACATTCACGATTATCGATCGTTTGTTCGGCGGTCCCGGTGATGGCACCAAGGTGCACCATGAGCTCTCCGAAATCGAACGAGCTGTTATGGAATCTATCATCGTGAGAATTCTTGGCAATATGAGAGAGGCCTGGAGTCAGGTAATCGATCTTAGACCACGGCTGGGGCAGATAGAAACGAATCCACAATTTGTACAAATTGTACCCCCGACTGAAATGGTTGTCTTGGTAACGCTTGAAACGAAGGTACTGGAAATTGAGGGAATGATGAACTTCTGTATTCCTTATCTTACAATCGAGCCGATCATATCCAAGCTTTCCGCACAATACTGGTATTCCTCCGTTCGCCGGGGAGCCACTACTGAAAACCTCAATGTGCTTAGAGAGCGGTTGGCGGCTGTCGGGATACCACTGATAGCGGAAATCGGCAATATATCATTGGCCATGAGAGATGTCATGGCGCTTCATCCAGGGAATGTCATTAGGCTCTCTGGAACACAAGTAGGAAATCCCATGGTGCTTAAGCTGGGAAATCGCCCCAAATTTGAATGCCTTCCGGGGGTTGTTGGCAGGAAACTTGCAGTGCAAGTTACCCGAAAAATCGAGGATATTGAGGAAGCTGAGTTTGAAGAGCTCGCTACCGAAGGAGACGAAGAATGAGTGATGGCTCTCTCTCCCAAGACGAAATTGATGCATTGTTGATGAGTGATGGTCCCCCGAGCACTCCCCCCATCGGGAGCGGTCCTGCCGCTGGATCCGGTGCTATTGATAAAGACGCTATACTTGGGCTTTTTGGCGGAATNACCGGAGCTCAGAGCGCTACGCTGTCGGGAATCATGGTAAAAAGTGTTACGGTTGGCGCCCCACAAATGAAAGAGTGTAGCCGTGAAGAATTTCTTGCCGAGCTTCCCGACGAAGTGGTTGAGATTAAAATCAACTACAAGAGCGGTTTAGAAGGTTCACATATGTATGTCATACATGGCGACGACGCACTTAAAATCGCCACTCCAATGATAGGTCTGGACAATTTGGAGCTTGATGGAACCTCTCTCAATGCCATAAGCGAAGCGATGAGTCAGATTACCGGCGCGGCTTCAAATACCATAGGCGATAGAATCAATCAAACCATACTCACTGAATCACCGGAGGGACAGAGCGTGACTAAAGGCAATCTAAGCCTGCCTGGCGACCGCTTTGTTGTGCTTAGCTATAATCTGGAGATTGAAGATCAGGGCGAGCTCAAACTCTATGAAGTCTTCGACCAAAATACTGTTCAAGATCTTGCGGTCAAATTGGGAGCAGATTCTAAGCTAGCGCCTCAGGACTCTTCTTCCCGAATTGACCTATCAAATCTTGGAGATATAGGGACGCCATCCGGGCAGTCTGATACTCAGGGGTTTCAGCAGATGTCGCCGGATATGGGAGGCCAGGCGATAGGAGGTCTTGGATCGCAGCAGCCTCCCCAGGTTCACGGTGTTCAGCTTCCGGAGTTGATGCCGTCCATCAGTGCCAGTGAACAGCGCAATATCGGTCTTCTTATGGATGTTTCCATGGAGCTTACCGTTGAGCTTGGGCGTACGAAATGGAGAATCAAAGATATACTCGGCATGGGCGAGGGCACCATCATTGAGCTGGACAATCTTGCCGGTGAGCCTGTGGATATTCTGGTTAACAGCAATCTCATTGCGCGTGGAGAAGTCGTGGTAATCGATGAGAATTTTGGAGTACGTGTAACGGAAATTGTTTCGACAATGGATAGGATGAGTGAACGATGAGCTAGATAGCTAGATAGCTAGATAGGGTTATAGGCGCTTTTTTTGGTGAAAGGCGCCTGATAGAATTGGGAGGAAAAAACTGAAAACTCATGTACTGACATATGTGCTTCTGTCTGTTGCCTGTGTGCTCGGTGCTCAGAGCGCCATAGATTCAGCTGAAAANACCGACAACTCACGNCCTGTGGAATCCGAAATATTCCTTGATGAGGGCATAGGTGCTGATGAAGTTGCCGCCCAAGAGCCCGTGGAGCTTCCAGGAATTGGGCTTGGGGATATTGTGCGGGTGATTCTGGTTCTTGGCATTGTAATTGTCCTCATCTATGGCTTTATCTGGTTGCTCAAAAAATTCTCAGCGGTTAAAACTGGCGGTGACAATGCTATACANCTTTTGTCTTCCAGGGCACTGAAGAGTGATGTCACACTCTATCTCATTGGAACAGGCAGTCGCGTTTTCCTGATTGGCAGTAGTGGAAACTCCCTGAACCTCATCTCTGAAATAGACGACAAAGATTCAATCAATGAAATTCGCATCCANGCTCTTGAAACTCCTGTGGCGCCCAGAGGTGGATTNGCCAAATTGATACGCGCGAAATTCGGCTTCCTTTCGCCGAATGCGGAAAAAACAACNCAGCAAGAAGTTGGGCCAGTTCAGAATGAGAGTGTTGATTCAGTTTCTTTTTTACGGAAACAGCGGGAGCGCCTGAAAGACCTATGAAAGTTTTTANGATTGCTTTATTCTTCATGGTATTCACCACCCTGCTGCCCTCTCTGGGCTTTGCCCAAACAACTGATGCGGTTTTGCCCGANGACGNCGAGGGATTGAACGGCAGTGGCAATCTTCCGATACCTTTTGTGGATTTGGCTGTGAGGGAGCCGCAGTCCAATCGGGAAACGGCGCTGTCGATTCAGCTTCTGCTGCTGTTAACGGTTATCAGTCTCGCACCCTCCATAGCCGTTTTGATGACAAGTTTTCTGCGGGTGTCTGTCGTTCTTGATTTTGTCAAGCGTGCTCTTTCGCTTCAGCAGGTGCCTCCTACCACTGTTCTGTTGGGAATTTCGCTATTTCTTACGCTGTTTATCATGTTTCCCACATTCACCGAGGTGTATCGGGAGGCCTTTGTCCCTTTTACGGATGGCGAGATACAATCAGACGAACTCTATGAGCGATCCGCGCCCCCGATACGTTACTTCATGTATCGTCAAATGGCTGGAGATGTTGAAAACATCACTCTTTTCATGAATATGGCGGGTTTGAGTAAACCCGTGACCTTCGCAGACGTTCCTACCTATGTTCTGATACCGGCATTTGTGCTCCATGAACTCACAGTCGCCTTCCGAATCGGTATCTACATATACGTGCCATTCATCATTATAGATATGGTTGTGGCGTCAGTTCTGATGTCAATGGGTATGATTATGCTTCCGCCTGTCATGATTTCGATGCCATTTAAGCTGATANTGTTCGTGCTTGTTGACGGTTGGACGCTCCTGGTTCGACAGCTCGTATTGAGTTTTGGTTGAAGGAGGATAATTCAATGGATCTTGGTTCAATAGTGGAGCTCATGCGATCTGCTGTATTGACGATACTGACAGTGGCCGCCCCGGTACTCCTTGTCGCCATGGGAGTCGGACTCATTATCTCAATTATCCAGGCAACAACGAGTATTCAGGATCAGACACTTACCTTTGTCCCCAAGATTCTTGCGATACTTGGAATTCTCGCGGTGCTATTCGGGTGGATGATTGCTCGACTCACCACGTTTACCACAATTCTCTTTGAACGNATACCGGATCTTGCCAAATGATANAATGGGGCGGTTTGATTGACGGTGCGAGACTCTATTTTCTGGTATTTGCTCGCGTTGCGGCCCTCCTCAGAACTGCCCCCCTCACTTCGTCCTCTGCTATCCCCCCGTTGGCCAGGGGTTCTTTGGCCTTTTTTGTTTCCATCATTTTTTTCTATCTGGTGGGTGATATCTATGGTCCGATTCCGCCAACGGGACTCGGCTATGCCTTTGTTCTTATCGCTGAGCTGGCACTTGGCATCATCATGGGACTGTTCCTTCAGATTGTATTCGCCGTATTTCAGACAGCCGGACAATTATTCTCGTTTCAGATGGGTTTCGGCGCGTCCCAGGTATTCGATCCTCTTGCCCAAGTGGAAATTCCACTTATCGGTCAGTTCCTCAATTTGATTGGAATCGGGGTTTTCCTAGCAGTAGGTGGTACATTGCGCCTCTTTGTTAGCGGACTAGCCGGCTCATTCAAGGTTCTCAAGGGAACAGATTTGCTCGTAGCGGGATCTTTTCTCGAAGAGACATTGATCAAATCGATTGGGGGGCTTTTTGAGCAATCCTTCATTCTTGCAATCCCCATTCTTGGNACCCTCATCCTCATCTCNGTTAGCATGGGTCTACTTGCTAAAGCCGCCCCCCAGATGAATCTTCTCATCGTTGGTTTTCCGATTCAGATTGGTGTTGGCTTCATCATCATGTTGATAGCCACTCCATTTATCGCCGAAAGAATGACTCTCCTCATCGATATGGGTTTTGGCATGATTGAATCATACCTGCTCGCAAGTAAGGAATTGCTGCCCAGATGAATGACAATGTGTTTCACAATACTATTTCTCTGCTGGAAGATCGATTTTTCGGAATTCACTTACAATGGTTTGCCGCTGAAGATGAGGGGCGAACCGAAGATCCTACTGAGCGCAAAATTCGAAAAGCCAGGGAAGAGGGAAAGGTTGCCAAATCTTCCGATATCACCTCAGCACTGGTTATGATATTTGGCTTGATCGCCATCATTGTATTATCAGGCAGCATCGTGCGGATTACAACAGATATGCTGAAATTTTTTATTTCATTGTCAACAGCCAGTGTGCAAAATTCCAATACGGCGATTATGGCGGTGGGTCATTATCTACTTCGCTTGATAATCCCGATAATGCTTGTATGTTTTACAGCGGCATTTTTGGGAAATGTTGTTCAAGTTGGATTTCTGTTNAGTACAAAGCCNATAATGATGGATTTCAACAAGATAGCGCCGAATTTTGCCAAATGGGCTCANAAATCATTTTTCTCGCCGGAGGCCCTTTTCAACCTTTTCAAATCCATTGCGAAAATCACCATTATTTCGGTATTGGCGTATTTAAATATCAAAAACGAAATACCCCGGCTGACGAATGCAATCAAGCTCACTCCATTCCGGGCCGCGACGCTTGTTGGCGGCATCGCGGTTCGTCTCATGCTGGAAACAGCAATTTTCATGCTGGTATTGGCTTTGCCGGATTATTTCTTTCAACGGCGACAGCATCGGGAATCTCTTAAGATGTCCAAACATGAGATTAAAGAAGAATTCAAGGAAACCGAAGGCAATCCCCTTATAAAAAGCCGCCTCAGGCAGCGTATGCAGGAATTGTTGGCGTCGTCTATGGTCAGAGTGGTGCCGGAAGCCGATGTGGTGATTACGAATCCAACCCACTATGCCATCGCACTACAGTGGGAGAGTCAGAGAATGCATGCTCCGCAGGTTACGGCCAAGGGCTTAGACAATATGGCTTTGAGAATCAAGGAAATCGCTAAACAAGCCGATGTGCCCACAGTGGAAAACCGTCCATTGGCACGGGCACTATATGAGAACGTTGAACTTGGAGATGAGATTCCTGAAGACTATTGGGATATTGTTTCTGTTGTACTCGCGGAAATTTACCGGCTCAACGGTCGTATCATGCAGGAGGTTGGATAATGGCTGATGCAACCCTTTCAACATTCAGAAGCGTCTTTGGCCGGCAGGCCGGCGACATCATCATCGCGCTGGGTGTTCTCCTGATTGTGATGATGCTCATCATACCCCTGCCTACTTTCATTCTCGATGTTTTGATGACAGTTAACCTGATGCTTTCGTTGCTCATCGTTCTGTTGGTTCTCTACAACAAAGATCCGCTGGAGTTTTCTCTTTTCCCGACTATATTGCTTATATCAACGGTGTTCGGGCTTTCACTCAATGTCTCTTCCACACGACTTATCTTGGGTAAGGGCGCGAATTTCGATGGTCAGATTATCAGGGCATTTGCCACCTTTGTTGTCGGTTCCAAGGGGACCCAAGGCCTTGTGATCGGNTTTATAATATTTATTATTCTCGTTGCTGTACAGTTTATGGTTATCACCAAGGGAGCCACCAGAGTGTCGGAAGTGGCAGCCCGTTTCGCGCTTGATGGCCTGCCCGCGAAGCAGATGGCCATCGACTCGGAATACAGTTCCGGCGCCATTGCGGAGGATGAGGCCCGGAGCCGAAAAAAGCACCTGGATGATTCAGTCAATTTCTATGGATCAATGGACGGCGCTACGAAATTCATAAGCGGTACGGTNAAGGTAAGCATCGTTATTACCTTGGTGAATATCATCGGCGGCCTCATTGTCGGAACATCAATACACGGTGAGCCCATACAGCAGGCGCTGAATACCTATGTATCCCTCACAATCGGTGATGGTTTGGTATCTCAGATACCGATACTCCTGGTTTCGGTGGCTACAGGTTTGATTGTTACTCGGTCTGTGAGTGATGGGAGTTTTGGTGAAGATGTCCAGATCCAGTTCAATCGTCAATCTCGAATTTACTATGTGGCTGCTGGATTTATGGCGTTAATGGGAATACTACCAGGATTTCCATGGTATATCATGCTACCCTTGGCAAGTTTAACAGGCTTTCTCGCTTACCGCATGAATAGTCGGCGTATGGCCAAAGAGGCCACCGCTCAGAGAGACGAAGAGGCCGCCGGAAAAGAGCCGCAGGAAATATCACCTGTTGTACCCCTCGACCCCATCTCTCTCGAACTCGGCTTTGGACTGATTCCCCTTGTGGATAAAGATCAGGGTGCTGAACTACTCGAAAGAGTAACGAGGATTCGCAAGGAAGCCGCGCTGGACTTGGGACTCGTTGTGCCGAGAATCCGCATTATGGACAATATGCGGCTTGAACCCTCCGAATACGCGTTCAAACTCCGGGGTACCGAAGTGGGTCGGGGAACCATTCGCATGGGGCATTACATGGCAATCAATCCTGGCGGAGAGAGGGAAAAACTAGAGGGTGAGACTACCAGCGATCCCGCGTTCGGTCTACCTGCCACCTGGATTACAGAGAGTGTCCGAGAGAATGCCGAACGAGCCGGTTACACTGTCGTTGATGGTCCATCGATTATCGCTACACATCTCACTGAGATTCTCAAAAGACACGCGGGAGAAATTCTTGGCAGGCAGGAGGTTCGCTCAATGCTGGATACACTGAAAACCGATTACTCAGCCGTGGTAGAAGAAGTGACAAAANCCTTTTCCCTTGGGGAAATCCAGAAAATATTACAGGGACTGCTGCAAGAACAGGTTAGTATTAGAAATCTTGTGGCTATTCTGGAAACCCTCGGTGATTATTCTTCCATATCGAAAGATATCGGGTATCTCATTGAAAAAACCAGACAGGCTCTTGGGCGGCAAATTTGCCTGCAATACACAGACGATAAGCGCACACTCCATGTACTCACCATCGCATCCGCTGTGGAGAAAAAAATCGTTGACTCAAGAACAGAAACGGCAACGGGAGATATCGCCGCTCTCGAACCGACCTTCCACCGGCAGTGGATCAATGCTGTCGCCAATGCAGTACAAAAGGCCCGGGATTCCAGTTTGTGGCCGGTAATTCTTTGTTCTGAAGCGGCCAGGTCGCTAATCCGTTCAACAACTGCCCGAGAGATGCCCGAACTTGTTGTCTTATCGGTGCCCGAAGTGGCCGATGGAATTCAGATTGAGCCTGTTGGTGAGATTCACCTGGGAGTTGCATGATGCCTCGTTATTTCAGTGAACGGGGCAAAGACCATGACGAAGCCCTGGACCGCATTAGAAAAAAATACGGAGATCGTGCGAGAATCCTCATGCACAAGAGTATACCACGCTCTGGAATCCTGGGCTT